>OGYQ01000012.1_pt1 | contig 226069 bp, 194 predicted proteins | sample 1576641 | NCBI WGS metagenome assembly OGYQ01 (sample SAMEA3541476, study PRJEB24748) | human gut metagenome | biome: human gut; feature: human-associated habitat; material: faeces | place: China | collected 2012 | reverse complement strand
CCTATGATAAAGATATCGGTTATATTACGAATAAAGGAAAAGTTATTTATTCCGATGTCGAGGTTGTCAATGAGGAAGGCGGACTCGGAGCTATGCAGTTATATGTATACGATGCGTCCGGAAAGCTTACACTCATAGAAGGGCAGTTAAAAGAATATTTTGTGTATGCGGCAGAAGAAAAAATTGCCTGCTACAACAAGAATAATGTATTGTATCTGTATGATTATGATGAGAATAAAAAAGAAAATGAATTATCTGACAGTGTCAGAAGCGTGTATGCAGAAAGTGCGAAGGCAGATAACTTTTTTACGGCAAAGGCAGATACGGTAAATACTTCAAAGAATGCCCATGCGCTGATTTTCAGTGACGACGGTGAGTGGTACTACTACAACATTTCAGAACAAAAGACAAAGTATATGATGCAGGAACTGTCATCTTCCGTAGAAATCATTTATGAGGAAAAGGCAGGGTATCTGTATCTTTTAGCGCCGAATAAAATTACCTATGCGGAATTGTCACAAGACGGTATTAAAGAACGTGTGCAGGTTGATACACTGCTGCAGGCAGATTATGAGTATCTTCCGGCGGATAATATACTGGTGTACATTAATGCAGACGGTACACTCTGTTACAGTGAAAAAGGAAAGAAAAGCGGGATTACATCCGGCGTCACGGCAGGAACACTCAGCAGTGTGGACAATACACAGAACGGTATTACTTATATCAAAGACGGTGTGCAGTATTATTGTGCATCGGTAAAGGGCAGTCCTGTAAAAATGTGTGAGCAGACGGAACAGACAGATACGGCATATACACTGCTGTATAAAAACAGGCTGTATTTTTACGATGCCGACGGACAGCTTTATTCCTGTGCAAAAAAAGGGAATGGGCTTGAGAAGGTTGGCGATGTCAGCCGTTTCTGGCTTGGAACAAAATATCAGTAAAACGGTAAAGTATTTAATGCAACAGTACCGGGCAGAAAGACGATAATCTGCCGGTGCGGGTGCAAAGTAAAAAAGGACGGAATCAACAGTATCTGAAACAGATTTAAGTTTCAGATACCGGGGATTCCGTTTTTTGCGGCTTATTGTATGCTGTTTTATCGTTTTTTTATCCTGTACGGTTATGCTGTATTTCTAAATCACGCGGCACCGGTAAGTTTCCGGAACATTTTAAACAGTGCATCGCCGTATGTGGCAGAAGAAACAGACTGCGCGGCAGTGATATCGACCGTGCCGATGGTCTTTCCGTCCAATGTGTATGTCAGGGTGCCGATGACGTCCCCCTCGTTTACAGGTGCTGTGACTGTTTCAGGGAGAGTCAGCTGTTTTTCGATGCTGGCGGTATCGACAGGTTCTAAGAATAAGGTCGAAAATTCTTTTGCATAGGAAAGTGAAAGCGTATCGCACCGCCCACCGGATACGGATAGGTTTGGGAGCTGCGGCATTTCAGTATCGTGATAAATGTCGCATACACTGTATCCGTAATTCAGCAGTGTTACGGCATCTGAAAAACGGGTCTTACTGTCGGGAGCAGCCATGATAACGGCAATTAATTCAACACCGTCTTTATTGGCGGTTGCAGAAAGACAGCATTTGGCAAGTCCGGTAGAACCGGTCTTTAAGCCTGTTGCCCACTGATATTGTTTAATAAGCTTATTCGTGTTTGTCAGACCGAACTCACTTTCGCCTTTGCGGGTAACGTGCGTAATCGTATCCATCCAGATGGTTGAGTAATTGTGAATCTGAGGATACTGCACAATCAGTTCACGGCTCATCAGGGCAACATCCCTTGCAGTTGACATATGCCCGTCTGTATCCAGTCCGCAGCAGTTGATAAAAGTAGTGTTATTCATGCCAAGTCCTTTGGCACGCTCATTCATTTTGGCAACGAAGCCCTCCTCGCTGCCGGCAATCAGTTCCGCCATGGCAACACAGGCATCGTTGGCACTGGCAACACTGATACATTTAATCATGGTTTCGACCGTCTGTGTTTCACCGGGTTCTAAAAAGACCTGGCTGCCGCCCATGGAAGCGGCATATTCGGATACGGTCACATCGTCGGTCAGGTTGATTTTACCGGAGTTTAATGCATCAAAAATCAGAATTAATGTCATGATTTTTGTAATGCTTGCGGGGTGTAAGACTGTATCGGCATCTTTTTCATAAATCACCTGTCCGGTGGAAGCTTCCATTAAAATGGCGGCGGGCGAGGTAATGGCAGGACCATTGTCGGAATTTCCGGCATATGTAATGCAGGGGAAAACGGAGGTTAACAAAAAACATACGGAAAGAAGTAGGGCAGTCAGACGGACTGCCGGATAAAGAAGCACAGTTTTACGCATAAGAAGCTCATTTCCGCTAAAAAGCAATTCATTTTCTTAATGCAGTATATGAAATAGACTTAATTTGTATGCTTTTGCTGTATTTTTTTGTGAAAAATAGGCAAATCTGCTTTCGGGTAGTGAAATTTGAAAAAAAATATGTTATATTTCTTATTATTGGGTTTACTAGAGCCTGTGGAGGAATAAATGAGTAGTAATGTAAAAGATGTTATTTATTCTGTTTACAGAATACGGATGAGTGATTACCGTATCATCTCGGCAGATGAAAATTTTGAGAAACTGACAGGATATACTGAAAAAGATTACAGAGAAAATCAATTAAAACATACCGATTTGATTCCGGCAGAAGATATCGTCGAATATATAGAAAAGATGATGCAGATACGCAGGAACCAGAACGAAAATATACAGGAACACCGTCTGGTGAGAAAGAATGGCGATATCATTGTAGTTTTCTGTTATGGAAAAATCTACAAAGATGAAAAGACCGGGGAAGTGCAGGCGCAGATTATTGTTTCAGATGTTACCGATACAGCGCCGCTTTCCCAGGTTAAAATAGAAAGCAGCAGTTATATGGAAATATCAGAACATGATATGCTTACAGGTCTTTATAACCGAGGCAGTTTTGAAAAACGGGTAAATCACGATTTAGCACTGCTTAATGATGGCAACTGTGCGATTATTGTAATGGATATCCGTGAATTAAAATGGATTAACGATACATACGGACGTTCCGCGGGGGACATGGTAATCAACAATATGGCTGCCAATATGGTATCTATATTCCGTTCCGATGTGGTGATGTCCCGTATCGGCGGCGATGAGTTCTGTCTGTATATTCCACTGTACGAAGAAAAGATGCAGCAGCAGTATATGGATAAAATTATGCAGGTAGCAGAGCAGACAACAATTACCGGATATCCGGATGTGCGGATAAAAGTGACAGTGGGAACAGCGGTGAGTTCACGTTTCGGCACAGATTTCTGGCAGCTTTACAGCAGCGCGGAAACGGCGTTAAAACAGGCAAAAGAAAAGGGAATGACAGGTGTTTCCGTACAGGCTGACAATCCGGTATATAAAGAGGCATATACAGAATCCATTCTCGTAGTAATGGCAAATGATGGTATCCAGCATATGGTGGGAGATATCTTTACGGGAAAATATAAAATTATTAAAGCAGATACCAGTCAGGAGGCAATCGAGATTGTTGATGAAAAAAAGGATTCTCTGTGTCTGGTGCTGACGGAAATGTATGCCAATGGGATAAACGGTTTTGATTTACTTGATTATATGCGGAAAATGGATTATATCGATAATGTTCCGGTTGTTTTTTTATCCGGTGAATATATAGAAGATGTCTATAAAAATGCATTTGCACATGGTGTTATTGATATTGTGACAAGTCCGATTGATACATACAGCTTCAGCAGCCGCTTAAATAACATCATTGATTTATATAAACACAAAAATGCGTTAGAAGAAAAGACCATGCGTCAGACCCGGAAGATACAGCGGTTGAATGAAAAAATTATTGAATCTCTGGGCAATGTTGTAGAATTCCGTGATGTGGAATCCGGTGCGCATATTAAGCGTGTGAAATTTTTTACAAAAATCCTGGCGGAATGTGCAAAAGAGGAATGCCCGGAATATGGACTGACCCAGAACGATATTGATATGATTGTACAGGCATCGCCATTACATGATGTGGGAAAAATTTCAATTTCCGATACGATTCTGCTAAAGCCGGGAAAACTCACACCGGAAGAATTTGAGATTATGAAGACCCACACAACGAAGGGATATGATATTATCCTTCGTATTTTTAACGATGAAGGGGAAGAAGAATATATGCAGTACTGCTCGCAGATTGCAAGGTATCATCATGAAAAATTCGATGGGGGCGGATATCCGGAAGGACTTACAGGAGATGAAATTCCAATTGGTGCACAGCTGGTGTCACTGGCAGATGTCTATGATGCGCTGATTAGTAAACGCTGTTACAAACCGTCATTTTCATATGATACAGCTTATCAGATGATTCTGGACGGAGAGTGCGGTATATTTAACCCAAGATTATTACAATGCTTTATAAAGAAAAAGAATGAATTAGAGGCAATGGCAGAACAGTTTAAAGACTAAAAGGGGATAGTGTGAAAAAGCCTTAAATCAAAGCTTTTTCACACAGGGATTTGTTTTTGAGCAAAAACAAATCCCCTTGATGGCAGATGAGGAACCGCCTGCGCGGATTTCTCATCGCCCCTTCGCAACAAGTTGCCAAGGAATGAGGATAACTATGGATTTATTTGATTATATGCGTGAAAATACAATAAAGCAGGAATCGCCGTTAGCATCTCGTTTAAGACCGCAGACACTGGATGAAGTGGTGGGGCAGCAGCATATTATCGGAAAGGACAAGCTGCTCTACCGCGCCATTCAGGCAGATAAATTAAGCTCTATTATTTTTTACGGACCGCCGGGAACGGGAAAGACGACACTGGCAAAGGTCATTGCCCATACGACCAGTGCGGCATTTGAACAGATTAATGCGACCGTTGCCGGGAAAAAAGATATGGAAGACATTGTTGCCAAGGCAAAAGATAATCTCGGCATGTACGGTAAAAAGACGATATTGTTTGTCGATGAAATTCATCGTTTTAATAAAGGGCAGCAGGATTATCTGTTACCGTATGTGGAGGATGGGACGCTGATTTTAATCGGAGCGACAACGGAAAATCCCTATTTTGAGGTCAACGGCGCTCTTTTATCCCGCTCGGTTATTTTTGAATTAAAGCCGCTTGAAAAGGAAGATATTAAAAAGCTGATTATGCGTGCCGTACAGGACGAAAAAAAAGGCATGGGAAGCTTTCATGCACAGATTGACGAAGATGCGCTGGAATTTCTTGCAGACGTAGCAAACGGCGATGCAAGAAGTGCGTTAAATGCAGTGGAACTGGGAATCCTTACAACGGCAAAATCAGAAGACGGAAAAGTGCATATCACACTGGATACGGCACAGGAATGTATCCAGAAGCGTGTGATCCGCTATGATAAAACAGGTGATAACCACTATGATACGATTTCAGCATTTATTAAGAGTATGCGCGGCTCAGACCCGGATGCCACCGCCTATTATCTGGCAAGAATGTTATATGCCGGGGAGGATGTGCGGTTTATTGCAAGGCGGATTTTAATCTGTGCGAGTGAAGATGTGGGCAATGCAGACCCGCAGGCATTGGTAGTTGCTTCGGCGGCGGCACAGGCGGTTGAGCGGCTCGGTATGCCGGAAGCACGGATTACGCTTTCACAGGCGGCGTTGTATGTGGCATGCGCACCGAAAAGCAATGCGGCCTATATGGCAGTCGATAAGGCAATGGAAGTGGTAAAAACACAAAAGACCGCTCCAATTCCGGCACATTTGCAGGATGCCCACTATAAGAGTGCGGCAAAGCTAGGTCACGGTGCAGGGTATCTGTATGCACATGATTATAAGAACCACTATGTCAGACAGCAGTATCTGCCGGATGCATTAAAAGACAGTCGTTTTTATGAAATGACAGAAATCGGTTACGAGAAAAAGATGAAAGAGCATTTAGATAAAATCAAAGCGGAGGCTGATTCCGAATGAAGGAGTATATCAATCGATTAGCAAGAGGAAAATTTACATATCAAAGACCGGAATTAGAAGTGCAGGATTATACGCTGACCGGCAGTGTCACGGCAGGCGGACAGGGAATGTTTACGTTCCGGTTTACGGCATCACAGCCGGCTTACGGCATTGTATTATCCAGTCATGCACGTGTCCGCATTGAAAAAAACCAGTTTGGCACGACACCGGCAGAGATAGTTTATACGGTAGATGCCGCGGATTTAAAAGAAGGTACGGTGATTCAGGGACAGTTTTATATTGTCAGCAGTGCGGGTGAAAAAAGCGTATCTTATGAATACACGGTTGAAGCGCAGAAGGTGATGACCAGCATGGGAGCAGCAGGCAGTATGTTTCATTTTGCCAATCTTGTACAGACTTCACCGGAGGAGGCAGCAGGCTTTTTTTTATCGCCGGATTTTAAACGGATATTTTTAAAAAACGATCCGGTACAGACCAATATTTATGATGTGGTAAAAGGCGCTAAAAACGGCAGTGAAGCCAACGTTTATGCAGCAATGGAAGAATTTTTAATTGCCGTGCGGAAAAAATCACCGGTTGGCATAGATGTTTTTCCGCAGACAAAGACATTTGCGGATTTTACGGAAAGCGTGAAAGAGCGTGTAACGATTACCAGGAGCGGCTGGGGATATACGGAGCTTACGGTTGAAACGGATGTACCGTTTATCTGTCCGAAGATAACACACATTACGTCTGAGAATTTTACGGGCAATAAGTATGAACTGGAATATGTCATTGATGCGGACAAGCTGCACGCGGGCAGGAACTGGGGCAGAATGACAATCTGTTCTTTTACGCAGAAATATACGGTTGAAATTGAAGTAGACTGCGCCGGACAGGAAAATACGCACCGTGAGAAAAAGCAGGCGGTGCTTGCACTGGTTCAGGAATATTTAAAGTTCAGAATGAAGCGGGAAGACAAGCGGGCATGGCAGGACAAATCTTTACAGATTATAGAACGCATGCGCGGTATCTGCGATGACGATATTTTTTTCAAGCTGGCACAGGCACAGATTCTGCTGGTGCAGAACCGCAGTGATGAAGCCGGCTGGCTGATTGACAATGTCAGGGATTTTCTTGAAGAAAATAAGGACAGCCATGTGGAATTGTACTGTTATTACCTGTATGTCAGTGCAATGTATTATAAAGATAAGTCCTATACCTTTGCGGCAGTTAAGGTAATCCGGGATTATTATGAAAACGGCTATGATACGTGGCGCGTTCTGTGGGTTTTATTTTATCTGGATGCTGCGGAAGATGCAAATAAGAGCATTAAGCTTTTACGGATTAAGGATGCATACCACAATGGCTGTGTAAGTCCTGTGATGTATTATGAAGCGTTACAGATTTTAAATGCACAGCCGGAGCTTTTGCGTGTGTTAAACGATTTTGAACTGCACATTTTACAGTTCGGCTGTAAGTACGGCATAATTTCCACGAAACTGACTTTGTATGTGTGTGAAATGATTGCAAACGGTAAAGTGGCAGATATGCAGTATTTAAGACTGCTTAAAGCATTAAACGACTTTTTTGACAAGGATGAAATCTTAACCGTACTTGTTACACATATGATCCGCAATGAGCTGGTTGGACCGGAATACGCAGGACTGTACGAGAAGGGAATTCTGCGTGGACTCCGCATTACGCGTCTGTATGAATTTTATATAGAAAGTTTAGATAAAAAAGAATTAAAACGCCTGCCGCAGATTGTACTGCGTTACTTTACATATGAGAGCAGTTTAAGTACAAAAAGCAAGGCATATCTGTATGCGGACATTTTAAAAAATCACAGCAGTTCCAGAGAAATCATGAACACGTATGCACCGCAGATAGAGCGGTTTGCCTATGGGCAGATGAAAAAGGGATATATTGATCCTTATCTGGAAGTGATTTATGGATGGCTGTTTCAGAATGTCGGTGTCAATGAAGAAACGGCACCATTCTTGTCAAGATACTTATTTACATACCGTATTACCGTATTCAATGACAAGATTGAGTCGGTGCTGGTAAAGCACAAGGAACTGCGCAAGGGACAGCGCTGTACGCTGGTGGGACGGACTGCCTATGTGCAGATGTATACAAGGGACTGCATTCTGATGTTTGAAGATGCAGGCAAACAGGTACATAAAGGCAGTATCCAGTATGAAATCGAGAGGGTTTATGATAATCCGGCATATTTAAAAGCGCTGGATGATTATTGCAGCAAAGATATTTATCTGCTGCTGAACTGGTTTGAACAAAGCTTAGAACAGCGTAAAAACGATGAAGAAGCCTGCGCAGTCTGTCTTGCATTGATGGCAGACGGCAATGTCAACCAGCTTACAAGAAACCGGTTAAACAGCTGGCAGATACAGTATTATCATGAATATTATCATGGCGAAGATTTTGGAGAACGCTATGAAAAGATTTTAAAAGAAGAATTGCAGATACACGATGCAGCGCTGCTGATTGAAACGTGTATTGCAGAAGGCATGTATGAGGATGCTTTTGATTTGGTATGTGAATACGGTTTTGAAGAAGCCGCACCGGCAAAGCTTTTACGTATGGCAAGAAATATGATTCTGTTAAGACCGCAGGAATACAATGAAAAATTGCTGGCGTGCTGTATTCATGTGTTTGATGAGGGCAAGTATGACGAAAATGTACTGGCATATTTAGAACAGTTTTATCAGGCAAAGTCCGATAAAATGATGAAAGTATGGCGTGCCTGTGCAGGATTTAGGGTGCCGTGCCGGACACTGGCAGAGCGGATACTGGTGGAACGGCTATTTACAGGAAATTTATCTGGCAGAATTCCGGAAGTTTTTACGTATTATCGTCAGCAGCTGCCGGATGCGGCGGTTGAAATGGCTTATCTGGCAGAAAATGCGTACCGTTATTTTGTGAAACACGAAACGGCAGACGAACAGGTCTTTACCTGTATCGGCGGATATCTGCTGGAAAATAAAAAAATGCCGCCGGTGTGTGGTATGGCATATTTAAAATACCATACGCAGTTTGGACAGGAACAGCTTGGCGCTACACATATGCTGTTACTGCAAAAGCTGATGGATATGCTGTGTGCGGAAAATATTTTCTTTTCATTTTATGATCAGTATAAGGGGATACTTTCCCTTCCGTATAATGCGGCAGACAAAACAACTGTAGAGTATTATGCACCGGAAAACAGCAAAGTACAGATATTCTACCGTCATGATGATAAGGAAGAATATCAAAGTGAAGTGCTATCCTGTGTGGCAGGCGGTGTTTATGCAAAGAGCTTTTCACTGTTTTACGGGGAAAGCATACAGTACTATTTTCTGGAAGATGACGGAAAGAAAAAGAAAAAAACACAGGATGCCAGCCTGCTTTGTAACAATGTGACACCAAAAGAGCCGCAGGGACGTTTTGATTATTTAAATGATATGCTGGTCAGCATGGAAATGCATGATATGGCAACCATGAAAAAACTCATGCAGGGGTACTGCGTGCAGGATTACGTTGTGGAACAGATGTTTCAGCCTTTTTAAGAATGAAGGAGCTGCGCAGGCGGCAGAAGGAGATTGAATTGATAGTTGGAATAGATATCGGGCAGGAAAGTTCCCAAATCTGCTATTATGATGAACAGCAAAGACAGCCGGTATCGGTAAGCGTTGTAAATTCCGTGGACAACCGGCAGAAGTATCAGTTTGGATTTATGCTATCTGGTGCCAATCAGGATAATTTAAAAGAACTTCTTTGTACGCTGCTTGCGCTGCTTCCAAAAAACGGGCGAAAGGCAGGAGAACGGGATAATATTTGTGTTACCGTGAGTGATTTTTCAAAGCCGGTGTTAGAAAAACTCTCGGCGGCAGTACAGCTTACAGGGTATGCAAAGGAAAACTGGAGTTTTATCAGCCATGAGGAAGCTTATGCGTATTACGCCTTTTCACAAAAAAAAGAGCTGTATGTCAACGGCGCGGTTTTACTCGATTACAGGGAAGACGGACTGCATACGCATTATATGACGATTGTAAAAAAAAGCGGTCAGGAAATGATACCGGAGGAAAGCCACGTTTACAGCTCCGAAATGATTTGTTCCGTGCCGCAAAGACGGAAAACACTGGCGCAGGCTGAAAAAGAACTGATACACTGTGTGCAGGATGCATTAAAGGATAAAATCGTATCTGCGGTATATCTGACGGGCGCCGGTTTTGAAGCAGAAAATCTGCCCAAGGAACTGACCCATGTGCTGTGCGCGCGCAGAAAAGCATTTGCGGGACAGAATCTGTTTGTAAAAGGTGCTGCATATGCTGCATTAAAGGAAGACACTTCTGCCGGTCATAGCAGCGGCAGACTGCTGGCGTGCAGAAACCGCATTACCACGGGGCTTGAATTAAATATCAAAGAACGCGGCGAGGAAAAGCGGTTCCGCATGGTCAGACCGGGAACGAACTGGTACGAAGCCGGACGCAGTGTGGAACTGATATTGGAAGATATGAGAACGATTCCTGTTATTTTGCACAGGTGTGACACCGGACATGAATGGACACAGGAAATTGACATCAGTGCGATACCGTTCCGCCAGGGCAGGATGACAAGGGTGGCTTTTGAAGTCCGTTTTGACAGTGACAGCCATTGCGTGGTACGGATAGAAGATATGGGCTTTGGCGGATTTGTCAAAAGTTCCGGGGTTGTAGTGGAAGAAGAAATAAATTTGGAAACAGACAAAATTGCACAGAAAGAGGAATGAATATGAGCGGAATCATTTTATGCCGGACCGGGCGGGCATTAAAGCCGCTGGTTTTGGAAGAACCGGGGATACAAATCTATTCACTGGAAGAATTGTGCTATTATATATACAACAATATCTATATTCTGACCAATGCATTTTTAGATGAAAAACTTATTGCGTTTATCCGGACAGAGATTAAGGAACCGTTGCTGGCAGACAAGCTTGAGCAGTTGAAGTGTGAAAATGCAGGGCTGGCGGAAGCGGTTGTGACCATTTTAAAGTATGTGGATTATTATGATACGGCAGAAATTGAACAGGTAAAGGACATGCTTGCGATGCTGGATACACAGAATGTCTATGAACGGATGAAAATGCGTGCAGACCGGTTCCTTGAAAAAGGCTGCTATTATAGTGCAATCAGCAATTATGATAAAATTGTAAATGGAGAGCGCGACATCAATCTTTCAGGGCTGTTTTACGCAAAGGTCTATCACAATCTGGGAACTGCCTATGCCAGAATGTTCTTCTTTGAAAAAGCGGCAAAGTATTTTGAAGAAGCGTATAAAATCGGTCAGCATGAAAAGTCCCGGAAATGTTATCTTGCGGCATGCCGTATGGCAGAGGGTGAGGAACAGATACAGGATATGCAGGCACCGGAAGAAGAACAGGTGCTGCAAAGAGAACTGGAACTGCTTACAGACAATGCACGTTACAGCGATGAATACCGTGCGATGCAGAAAATGGAACACTTAAAATCCGACGGTGAAGTAGCACAGTATTATAAGGCGATTGATGACTGCATGGACAGATGGAAAGCGCAGTATAAAAGGTATACGTCATAGACGGATGAAATGAGGAAATATGGGATTATTAAATTATATCAAGGGAACAATTAAAGAAAATTACGATTTGGAAGATATCGAGGACATTGAAGACATTGATGATTTTGTCTATGACGATGAGCAGAATACAGGGGAAGAACAAAATGCGGATAATTCGCGGACAGAAGATTTAACGGGACTTGTCAGCGAATTTGAAAAAAATTATCAGAAGCATGAAAAAAAAGCAAAAGCACCGCAAAAAAAGAATAAAAAGGTCAGTTCCGAAGAAAAAATCCAGGAACAGCGCAGAAAAGCAAAAGAAGAAGAAAAAAAGTATGATGAGCTGTTAAACAGTGTGCAGGCAAAGTCCCTGATTCATGTAGTAGATAAGATGAATCAGGCAGGGACACAGGAAAATTATTCGGGGAAGCTTGCAAAAGAAGAAAAAGAAGAAACGGAATATTTAAAACAGCTTGAAAAAGAAGAAGAAAAAAAGCGGATTCAGGAAGTTTTAAATTATTCGGAAGAAGATAAAGAATTCGATGCCAGTGCCGTACATATCCCGGATGTATCCAGAACACCGCGCCGTCTGGACAATATTAATACGGATTACTACGATAAGGAAGAAACAAAAGCCTATATCCGCAGCCAGTGTGAAATCATGGAAGAAGCCACCGGACACATTGAACTGGCGATGGAAGAATACAATGTCGTTACGGAACATTTTTCGGATATCCAGCTGATTGATACGGCACCGGACAATATCCGCAGAAGGATTACGGAAACGGCAGACCGTGTAGATAATCTGACGGTAGACCGGCGGATTTTTAAATCCGGAGAGCATAAGCTTTCCACCCATACGTATCACCGCATGGAACAGTTTGAAGATGAACTGCCGCGTGGTATGAAGTATCTGGAAAAACAGGAATCGTATTATGAAACCGTCAAACGGGATATGAGGATTCTTGAAGGGGAACGCATGAGTCTGCGCATGGAGGCTGCGGCACTCACAACGCGCCAGCTGCGTATCAGAAGCCTTGCCCTTGCCGCGATTGTCGGGCTGGCATTCGTATTTATGGTATTTTTCATTGCGCTTTCCGTAACGGAAGATACACAAAATACCATGCTTTATATTGTCGTTGCCTTTCTGGGAGCGGTGCTTGCCCTTGGCATGTTTGCCCTGCTAAAATATACGGAACGGCAGGTTCTGGTGACGGAAATCAAACTCAATAAAGCTACGACATTACTGAATAAAACAAAGATTAAGTATATCAACGCAGCCAATACGCTTGATTATGAATATCATAAATATCATGTCAGAAGTTCGTATGAACTGTCAAAGAAATATGAAGTTTATATGGACATGAAAAATGAGCAGCGCAAGATTGTACAGATGACGACCAAATTAAGTGAAGCAGAAGAAGATTTACTGGATTTACTTAAAAAACTCGGACTCTATGATGCCAAATTGTGGCTGTCACAGGTACGTGCCCTTGTATACAGCAAGGATATGGTGGAAGTGCGGCACGATTTGAATACACAGCGCCAGAAACTGCGCAAACAGATAGAATATAACGAAAACAGGATTGAGGAAGCAAAGAAGAATATTAAAGAGGCAGCGGTCCGTAATCCCGACTGTATGGACGAAGCAATCCATATTATTGAGCAGTTTGAGAGTAAAAACGTAAGAAATCAGTAAAAACTGCTTGCCAATTTGTAGTCATATGATAAAATAAAAGTTAGGTTTTGCAATTGGAGGAAAAGAAAATGATGAAAGAAAGACTGCATGAAATCAGAGAAAAGGCATTAGCCCAGATTAATTCCACTGATTCACTTGAAAAATTAAATGAGGTAAGAGTTTCTTTCCTGGGTAAAAAGGGAGAACTTACAGAAGTCTTAAAGGGCATGAAAGACGTTGCACCTCAGGACAGACCGGCAGTTGGACAAATCGTAAATGAAACCAGACAGGCAATTGAGGAAGTACTGGAAAACGCGAAAAAGGAACTTTCCGCAAAAATGCGTGAAGTCCAGTTAAAGAGCGAAGTGATTGACGTAACACTTCCGGCAAAGAAAAACAATGTCGGACACAGACATCCAAACACTGTTGCACTCGATGAAGTAAAGAGAATATTTGTCGGCATGGGTTATGAAGTCGTAGAAGGACCGGAAGTAGAATATGATTATTACAATTTTGAAGCGTTAAATATCCCTGCAAATCATCCGGCAAAAGATGAACAGGATACATTTTATATTAATGATAAAGTTGTACTGAGAACCCAGACTTCACCGGTTCAGGTCCGTGAAATGGAAAAAGGCAAGCTGCCGATCCGTATGATTGCGCCGGGCAGGGTATTCCGTGCAGATGAAGTCGATGCAACCCATTCTCCATGTTTCCATCAGATTGAAGGCATGGTTATTGATGAGGGTATTACATTTGCAGATTTAAAAGGAACACTGGCTGAATTCGCAAGAGAGTTATTCGGACCGGAAACAAAAGTAAAATTCCGTCCTCATCATTTTCCATTTACAGAGCCAAGTGCAGAAATGGACGTGACATGTTTTAAGTGCGGCGGTAAGGGCTGCCGTATGTGTAAGGGCGAAGGCTGGATTGAAATTCTTGGCTGTGGTATGATTCACCCGCATGTATTTGAAATGAGCGGTATTGACCAGAACAAATATACAGGATTTGCATTCGGAATCGGTTTGGAAAGAATTGCGTTGCTGAAGTATGAAATTGATGACATGAGACTTCTCTATGAAAATGACGTAAGATTCTTAAAACAGTTCTAAAAAGAACGACGGCTGTAAGACAGCAAAGAAATTGGATACGAGGAAAGGATATTGAATCATGAATACATCATTAAATTGGATTAAGGCAATGGTTCCGGGACTGGAAGTAACAGACCAGGAATTCAGGGACGCAATGACACTTTCGGGAACAAAGGTGGAAAATTTTACCGCTTTTGACAAAAATCTTGATAAAATCGTTGTCGGACAGATTGAATCGGTCGAAAAGCACCCGGATGCAGATAAGCTGGTAATCTGCCAGGTGAATGTCGGCAGTGAAACTGTTCAGATTGTAACAGGCGCACCGAATATTCCGGTGGGTTCATCAGGACAGAAAGTACCGGTTGTATTAGATGGCGGACGTGTGGCAGGTGGTCATGACGGCGGCGCACTTCCGGAAGACGGCATTAAGATTAAAAAGGGTAAGTTAAGAGGTGTAGAAAGCTTCGGTATGATGTGTGCCATTGAAGAACTCGGTTCTTCCCGTGAATTTTATCCGGATGCACCGGAAAACGGCATTTACATTTTAGGTGATGATGCACAGGTTGGAGAAGATGCCGTTCACTATCTCGGTTTGGATGATACCGTATTTGAATATGAAATTACAAACAACCGTGTAGACTGCTACAGTATTATCGGTATTGCAAGGGAAGCAGCGGCAACCTTCAGAAAGCCGTTTACACCGCCGGTTGTAACAGAAACAGGCAACGCAGAAGATATTAACGATTATGTAAAGGTTGATGTGGAAGCCACAGACCTCTGCAGCCGTTACACCGCAAGACTTGTAAAGAATATCAAGCTTGCTCCGTCACCGAAGTGGATGCAGCGCAGACTGGCATCAGCAGGTATCCGTCCGATTAACAACATCGTGGATATTACAAACTACGTTATGGAAGAATACGGTCAGCCAATGCACGCTTATGATTATGACACCCTTGCAGGCGGTAAGATTGTTGTAAGACGTGCCAAAGACGGTGAGAAGTTCATGACATTGGATGGACAGGAAAGAACACTTGATTCTGATATGCTGATGATCTGTGACGGTGAAAAGGCTGTCGGTCTTGCAGGTATCATGGGCGGTGAAAATTCCAAGATTACGGATGACGTAAAGACCATGTTATTTGAAGCTGCAACCTTTGACGGCACAAATATCAGAAAGGCAACAAAGCGCCTGGGTCTTCGTACAGATGCTTCCGGTAAGTTTGAAAAGGGCTTAGATCCTGAAAATGCACTGGCGGCAATGAACAGAGCATGCCAGTTAATCGAAGAACTTGGAGCCGGTGAAATTGTCGGCGGCGTGGTTGACGTATATCCGAATAAGAAGGAAAGAGTCAGAGTGCCGTTTGAACCGGAAAGAATCAATGCACTACTGGGTACAAATGTTTCCGTGGAAGAAATGCTTGGATACTTTAAGATGCTTGAATTAGACTATGATGAAGCAAAGCAGGAACTGATTATTCCGACGTTCCGTCAGGATTTATTAAGAACAGCGGATATTGCGGAAGAAGTTGCAAGATTTTTCGGATATGCCAATATTCCTACAACACTGCCACACGGAGCTTCTACAATGGGTAAGATTTCCTTCAAGCAGAGAGTGGAAGATGTAGCCGGAGAAATCGCACAGTTCTGCGGATTCTCACAGGCAATGACTTATTCATTTGAAAGTCCGAAGGTATTTGATAAGTTAAAGCTGGCAGCAGATGCAGAGGAAAGAAAGACAGTTGTCATTTCCAATCCGTTAGGAGAAGATTTCTCCATTATGAGAACACTGCCGTTAAACGGAATGCTGACTTCTCTTGCAACCAACTACAACCGCAGAAATAAAGATGTAAAGCTTTATGAACTGGCAAAGGTTTATGTTCCGGTAGAAGGAGAAGACCTTCCGGATGAGAGAGTACAGTTCACACTGGGCTTCTACGGCGATGGCGATTTCTTTACCATGAAGGGTGTTGTAGAAGAATTCTTAGAAAAAATCGGTATGAGTGCAAGACCGGAATATGATCCGGAAGCCGGAAAGACATTTTTACATCCGGGACGTCAGGCAGAGATTCTTTACAAAGATACTGTAATCGGTTATCTCGGTGAAGTACACCCGGATGTTGCAGACACCTATGGACTGGGCGAGAGAACATATATTGCCGTACTTGATTTACCGGAAATTTTACCGTTTGCTTCATTTGACAGAAAGTATGAAGGCATTGCAAAATTCCCTGCTGTTACAAGAGATATCAGTATGGTAATGCCAAAGACGGTACTTGTCGGTGAAGTAGAAAAGATTATTGAAAAGAGAGGCGGAAAGCTTCTTGAAAAATATAACCTGTTTGATATTTATGAAGGTGCACAGATTAAGGAAGGTTTCAAGTCTGTAGCTTATACCATTTCTTTCCGTGCAAAGGACAGAACATTAGAAGATAAAGATATCCAGCCGATTATGGAAAAGATTCTGGGAGACCTTTCCGGCATGGGCATCGAACTTCGTTCTTAATTATAAATAAAAAACAGCCCGTTCTGCGGCAGAAAAGCTAACTGCCGCGAAGCAGAAAAAAGATAGGAATGGAGCAGCATATGGAATCAATGAATTTACATGATTTTTATTATGATCTGCCACAGGAGCTGATTGCACAGGACCCGCTGTCAGACCGTTCCAGTTCCAGGCTGATGGTACTGGATAAAAAGACAGGGGAAATACAGCACAAAATTTTTAAAGATGTGATTGATTACTTAAATCCGGGAGATTGTCTGGTCATTAACGATACGAAGGTTATTCCGGCAAGACTGATAGGCGAAAAAGTCGGAACGGGCGCGGCAATCGAAGTGCTTTTGCTTACCCGCAAGCAGGATTTAAAAGACACATGGGAAGTGCTTGTAAAGCCGGGTAAAAAGGCAAAAATCGGTACACAGATCAGCTTTGGCGGTGGAAAATTAATCGGAGAGATTGTGGATATTGTAGAAGAAGGCAATCGTATGATACAATTCACTTATGACGGTATTTTTGAAGAAATACTCGATGAACTGGGTCAGATGCCGCTTCCACCGTATATCACACACCGTCTGGAGGATAAGAACCGTTACCAGACCGTTTATGCAAAGCATGAAGGTTCTGCAGCGGCACCGACAGCGGGTCTTCATTTTACAAAAGAACTGCTGGAAAGGATACAGGAGAAGGGTATTGAAATTGCCCGTGTCACGCTGCATGTCGGACTTGGAACGTTCCGTCCGGTAAAAACAGAAAACATTCTGGAGCATCATATGCATTCAGAATTTTATACGGTGACACAGGAAGCAGCAGACAAGATTAATACGGCGCGCAAAAACGGCGGAAAGATTATTGCAGTCGGTACGACAAGTACACGTACACTGGAATCTGTCGGGACAGAAGATGGTACAGTAAAAGCCGGCAGCGGCTGGACCCAGATATTTATTTATCCGGGATATCAGTTTAAGGTTATTGACAGCCTGATTACCAATTTCCATCTGCCGGAATCCACGCTGGTGATGCTGGTTTCAGCACTGGCAGGCAGGGAACACGTTCTTGCGGCTTATGAAGAAGCAGTAAACGAAAAATACAGATTTTTCAGCTTTGGAGATGCAATGTTAATAAAGTAACTTAAAAGTTTACTTTTTAAGGATCATAACAGGGGGAGTACTTATGGGTGATGAAAGAAGAAGAACCAAAAGAATAGATGTAGAAGCGAATTTATCAATTCGTCCGATTACAGATCAGGATACTAAGGAAGAATTTATTGCTGTTCATGCAACGAATGTATCAAGTGGTGGAATTGCATTTAAAACAAAAGACGTTCTGCCATTACATTCTTTTTATGACATGTTGCTTGAAATGAGCGGATGTGATAAAATTGAAACCGTTATTGAAGTTGTGCGGATTGCATCACAGGACGAAGACGGCACGGAGTACGGCTGCCGTTTTGTAGGACTTGGCAAAGAAGCCCAGTTCCGTATTGATGTATTCCGTATGGTAAAAGAAAATACAAACTAAAAAAGACTGAGTAGCACAGATGATTGCGGCTGCAATTGCCGAAAGGCAGCAGGTGAGGAAAGTCCGGGCTTCACAGGGCAGGATGCCGGATAACGTCCGGTGGAGGTGACTCCAAGGCTAGTGCAACAGAAATAAACCGCCAGCATATGCTGGTAAGGGTGGAAAGGCAGTGTAAGGGACTACCGCGCGGCTGGTAACAGAAGCGGCAGATGTAAACCCCATCCGAAGCAAGACCGAATAAAAGCGATACGGCGGCCCGTCGTGCTTTAGGTAGGTTGCTTGAGCCTGCTGGTAACAGCAGGACTAGATAGATAATCATCTGATACATAACCCGGCTTATAGTGCTGCTCAGTTGTTTGTAAAAATATTTGTAAAAAGAACAGGTAAAAAATGCAGATAGAAATATCGGCAGGCACAAGTGCCGCAGAAAATGTAGGAATATGTTTTCTGCGGTGCTTTTATTATAAGAGCAAAGCGTTTAAATATTTTGGATAAAATATACAGGATTGTCCATAATACAGGATAAAAGGAAACTGTAAGACTGCTGAACTTACAGCGTAACTGTTGCAGTCCGCAGGACGGACTGTGGCAGACGGAGGCAGAACAAAGAAAAACAGGTGTTATTTTTTTACACGGAAATCTGCTTCCGGGCGAAAGCAGATTTTCTGAATGGCAGATGAGAAACCGTTTATGCGGAATCTTTGCCGCTGCTTCATGATAAAATCGCTCAGAAAGAGGTCAGTATGGATTATTTAGAGATTGAAAAGGTTATTGGACGTGAAATTATGGATTCAAGAGGCAATCCGACAGTAGAAGCGGAAGTTTATCTCGCAGACGGAACGGTTGCAAGAGGAACAGCGCCAAGCGGTGCTTCGACAGGTGAATTTGAAGCACTGGAACTGCGTGACGGCGATAAGAGCAGATATTTGGGGAAAGGTGTACAAAAAGCCGTAGAAAATATCAATACAATTATCAACGAGGCGATAAGCGGACTGGACGCTTCTGATATTTATGCTGTTGATAAGGCAATGATTGAGGCAGACGGAACAAAGGACAAGTCCAAGCTGGGGGCAAATGCGATTCTTGCCGTATCTATTGCATGCTGCAGAGCGGCTGCGACAGCATTGGATATTCCACTGTATCGGTTCTTAGGCGGTGTCAGCGGAAACAGACTTCCGGTGCCGATGATGAATATTGTAAACGGCGGCTGTCATGCTTTATCATCAGGACTGGATGTACAGGAATTTATGGTAATGCCGGTCGGAGCGCCGTCTTTTAAAGAAGGACTGCGCTGGTGCTCGGAAGTATTTCATGCGCTGGCATCTATTTTAAAGGAAAGAGGACTGGCAACTTCTGTCGGTGATGAAGGAGGCTTTGCACCGGCACTTGCTTCCGATGAAGAAGCTATCGAAACGATTCTTGAAGCTGTAAAAAAAGCAGGCTATGAACCGGGAAAAGATTTCATGATTGCCATGGATGCAGCTTCTTCCGAATGGAAGACCAAAGAAAAGGGAAAATACAAGCTTCCGAAAGCAGGAACAGTTTATACCTCAGAGGAATTAATTGAACACTGGAAGAAGCTGGTTGAAAAATTCCCGATTATATCGATCGAAGATGCGTTAGATGAAGAAGACTGGGAAGGCTGGAAGAAACTGACGGCAGAACTTGGTGACAAGGTACAGCTTGTAGGGGATGACTTATTTGTAACGAATACCAAACGTCTGTCAAAGGGTATTTCACTGGGCTGCGGCAATTCAATCCTGATCAAATTAAATCAGATTGGCTCTGTATCTGAAACTCTGGAAGCCATTAAAATGGCACACGAAGCCGGTTACACAGCGATTGCATCCCATCGTTCCGGTGAGACAGAGGATACCACGATTGCCGATCTGGCAGTGGCATTAAATACCTGCCAGATTAAGACCGGTGCGCCGTCACGTTCAGAGCGCGTTGCAAAGTACAACCAGCTTTTACGCATTGAAGAACAGCTTGGCAGTGCGGCAGTTTATCCGGGAATGGGTGCTTTTAAAGTAAAAAGATAAGCTTTTATAAAAGATATTTGCTTATGCAAAAATGCAGCGCAAAATTTACGTTGAGATTCTATGGCAATTCCGTTATGATGAAAGAAAAGTAAAGAAGGTATTATAATGAAAAATCATCAGACGGAATTAACAGAAAATGAAGAACTGTGCGATTTGTACCGTAAGAAGGCGGAAGAACTGGTTTCGCAGATGACAATTGAGGAACTGGCAGACCAGACGTTAAACAGTGCGCCACCGATTGAACGGCTGAATATTAAAGGATATGACTGGTGGAATGAAGGACTGCACGGCGTGGCAAGAGCCGGTACGGCAACGGTTTTTCCGCAGGCAATCGGGCTTGCGGCAGCATTTGATGAAGATTTAATGGAGCAGGTTGCCGATGCCGTGTCTACGGAAGGACGTGCCAAATTTAATATGCAGCAAAAATACGGAGATGTCGGGCGCTACAAGGGATTGACCTTCTGGGCGCCCAATATCAATATTTTCCGGGACCCAAGGTGGGGACGCGGTCATGAAACTTACGGCGAAGACCCGTATCTGACAGCGCGGCTTGGAATCCGCTACATAAAGGGCTTACAGGGACATGATGCACATTACTTAAAATCGGCGGCGTGTGTCAAGCATTTTGCGGTACATTCCGGTCCGGAGGGACTGCGGCACAGCTTTAACGCTGAGGTTACAAAAAAAGATTTGTATGAAACGTATCTTTCAGCATTTCATGCCTGTATTAAAGAGGCAAAGCCCGAAGCAGTCATGGGTGCGTATAACCGCGTAAACGGCGAGCCGTGCTGTGGCAGTAAGACCCTGCTTACAGACATTTTGCGGAATGAGTGGCATTTTAAAGGACATGTTGTGTCGGACTGCTTCGCACTGCGCGATTTTTACCAGCATCACATGGTAACAAAAGATGCCGTGGAATCGGCGGCTCTGGCGATGAATAACGGCTGTGATTTAAACTGCGGACATATGTATCTGCACCTTTCGGAAGCGGTTTCGCGCGGTATGGTTTCGGAGAGCAGACTGCGGGCGGCGGTGACGAATCTGTATACCACCCGGCTGAAGCTGGGGATGGAACAGGATAGGGAACGACCGGACAATCCTTACGACAAAATTCCGTATTCTGTTGTAGATTCTGTAGAAATGCGTGAATTCAACGAAAGTGTGTCAGAGAAAACATTTGTTCTATTAAAAAATAACGGGATTCTGCCGCTGAATCGGGAAAAACTCCGGACAATCGCAGTGATTGGACCGAATGCAGACAGTAGGAGAGCGCTTGTCGGTAATTATGAAGGGACGGCATCGCGTTACATTACAATTTCCGAGGGCATACAGGATTATGTTGGGGATTCGGTCCGGGTGCTGGTGTCCGAGGGCTGTGATTTGTATAAAGAAAACTGGAAGAAGAACCGCATTGCCGAGGTGCGTGAAATGGCAGAAATGGGCGATGTTGTCATTCTGTGTCTGGGACTGGACGCAGGTATTGAAGGTGAACAAGGCGATGCGGGCAATGATTTTGCAAGCGGCGATAAGCCGGACTTAAAGCTTCCGGGAGAGCAGAATCAGATTCTTGAAGCGGCATTAGACAGTGGAAAACCTGTCGTTGTCCTACTGTTATCGGGCAGTGCGCTGGCGGTCAACACGGCACAGGAGCGTGCCGCGGCGGTCATGCAGTGTTGGTATCCGGGTGCACAGGGCGGACGTGCGGCGGCAAGAATTTTATTCGGGGAAGTCAGTCCACAGGGACATCTGCCGGTTACATTTTATAAAAGTACGCAAGAACTACCGGAATTTACGGATTATTCCATGAAAAACAGAACATATCGTTATATGAAACAGGAGGCACTGTATCCGTTTGGATATGGGCTTACCTATACGTCATTTGCGTATGATAAAATGGAGTGTGCCGCCGATATGCACACATTTCAGAAAATGAAAGCCGGAGAAAAAATACAGCTTCCGGTTTCTGTAAATGTGCGTAATACCGGAAACTTTGACTGTGCCGAAACTGTTCAGGTCTATGTAAAGGCTTTGTGTGAAGACAGTCTGAATCCGCAGTTAAAGGGCTTTGGCAAAGTCTTTTTAAAGGCGGGGGAAGAAAAGCAGGTAACGGTCTGGTTATCAGAAGAGGCTTTTGGACTCTACGATGAAAATGGGCGGATTTATTTTACTGATGAGGGCTATACCGTTTATATTGGCGGAAGCCAGCCGGATACAAGAAGCCGGACATTGACAGGAACCATTCCGCTCAGGCAGAATTTATGGTCGGAAGTGGTAAATAATACTTGAATTTATAGGAAATAACGTATTTGCAGCATTGCATATGTCTGTTTTTTGCGTTTATTAAGAGTTTTATGTGTTAAATTTGTTCACACGGTGGAATTCGTGCTGCAGGCATTTCGAATTCTGTTTTTGCCGCAGGACTGGCTGGAAACAGTCTACGGCAGTGCCAATGTCAACTCGGCAGCTGCACAGATGGCTCAGATTGTAGAAGAATCTGTGAAGTCAACGGTAACGGTGATGGATAAGGTCAATGCGGCAACAGAAGAAGTTCATAGAAACAATGAACTTGCCGGACAGCTGGAGCAGGGATTTGATAATGTGAAAGACGCTGTTAATAAGGGAAATGCAGCAGTTGAAGAGGCGAAAAGCACTATAATGTCTGTTGAAAATACAGTTGGCGCTGCGCACAAGACGACCGGTGCACTGCTGACCGAAATGAAACATATTACAGATATTCTCGGGGAAATTAATTCCATTGCATCACAGACTAATCTGTTATCACTCAATGCTTCAATTGAAGCAGCAAGAGCAGGCGAACACGGAAAAGGATTTGCCGTGGTTGTAGATGAAATCCGTGCCTTATCAGAAGAAAGTGCAAAATCAGCAGGTAATATCCAGGATATATTAAAATGGCTTACCGATATGACAAAGCAGGTAGATGAAGAAATTACAACCGGTACGAATGCAGCGGCAGAAAGCGTTACAACGATTAACGGTCTGCTCGGATATTTTGAAAATATCAATCATGCAACCAATGATGCGAGTAGTATTGTAAGTGAAGAATATGATATTATTGAAAATATCAAAGAAAGTTTTGAAATAAATAAATAAAAAGAATATAATTAAAATAAAAAAAAACAGTTAAAGGGGTGTTGGTATTGAATAATCTGATTGAGTTTTTGAAGCAGGAAGGTGTTTCAGCACAGCTTGTAGAAGAAGTCCGGCATTATTCAGAAGAACATACTGTAGATGAAGCATTAAAAAAACGTATTCCTGTACCACATTTTCATTATTATGGCAATAAGGTATGGGAAGAGGCTCTTGCAGTGCTTCTGTGTGGCAGAAATCTTTTGCTGGCAGGAGAGAAGGCAACGGGAAAAAATGTGCTTGCACAGAATCTTGCAGCAGTTTTTGAACGTCCGGCATGGGATATTTCCTTCCATGTTAATATGGATGCGGCTGCGCTGATAGGTTCTGATACATTTCGCGATGGCAGGGTTACATTCAGACCCGGACCGGTGTATTGTTGTGCACAAAGCGGCGGCTTTGGGATTCTCGATGAAATTAATATGGCAAGGAATGAAGCACTTGCAGTCTTACATTCTGTACTTGATTTCAGACGTGTAATTGATGTTCCAGGATATGACAGGATAGAGGTTGCAGATGATACACGTTTTATTGCTACGATGAATTATAATTATGCAGGTACAAGGGAATTAAATGAGGCACTTGCCTCAAGATTTGTAGTTATACAGATGCCGCCACTGGCAAAGGAAGATCTTGAGAGACTGTTAAAGGATCAGTTCCCTTCACTGGTTACTAAGTATAACAAACAGTTTGCACTTTTATTTAATGAACTTCAGAAAAAATGTGAAAATGGTGAACTTACAGAGAAAGCTTTGGATCTGCGTGGATTAATTGATGCTATAAGTCTTATAAAAAAGGGTATTCCAATCAGGGATGCATTGGATCTTGGAATTACCAATAAGATATTTGACAGCTATGAAAAAGAGCTTATACGTGATGTCATAGCTTCAAGGTTTCCCTTAAAGCTGCATAATACGGAGGTGTTTGAATAATGCGTACCATTTCTTATACTGCTAAGGAAAGACGGGCTGCTAATCAGGTATGGAATGCGGCGGAACGCTATAATTTTGATCCATTGTTTCTGGCTGTTGAAACAGGGGATTTAGATTCAGATTTATATATGAATCTTATAATTGGACTGGCATATAAGTATTATGGTGAAAAGGCAATCAGCACTTTATTTGGTTATTGGAACGGAGATATCAGTCAGGCTATGCTGGATGATCTGACATGGCTTTATCTGGAACATGTACTGTATACAGAGGAAGCATTAAAACGTCCGTCTATGACTGATCTACGGGTTTATTATGGAAAGGCTTTTTTTGCAGGTGAATATAAGCTGTCGAGGCAGGAGTGGATGAGCAAAAACCGGCTTGTATATAATATGCAGTCAGCCAGATGGAGCAGTGTGTCAGGGAAAAAGAAGGTTCTGCTGACACCAAATGAACAAAAGCTGTATGCAGAACTGACACCACAGATAATGCCTGAAACAGACCGGTTGATAGATACTGTGCTGGCAATTTATCGCAAATTTAATCTTTTTGATGGCGTAAAACATGAAAAAAAAGCGTTACGACTGCATTTTACAGGGGCATTTGCCCGGATAATGACAAGAATAATGCCAGTCAGCTCTGTAAGAAATAATCATGTAATGGTTATGCGTTCTTCTGAGGCGGACAATATGACTGGTGGAGCAGCTTACAGTAAAAAGAAAGATAATATAACATATAAGAAAGAAAATGATGACTGCTCTTATATTGAGAATTGTTTTGGAAGATCTGTTATATCAGAGCAGACTCTTACTAAAATAGAAAAAGAACTGTGTACAGGCAGTCATACAGGATGCCATTTATGGTTTACTGATGGAAAATATATAACAAAGAAAAATATACCGAAGGAATTTCTTCATTTAAGAGAACAGTCACAGCTGCAGGTTGAAAGAAATCATTCATATTATAATAAAAATGTACGGCTTTATGATAGTCTTATTGCACATATGGTTGAACAAATCCGTAATAGCGAATATATAAGTCAGAAGACAGATGTAATATCAGGGCAGAGCGGAAGGCTTGATACAACTAAAGTATGGCGTGCAGAATATATAGAAGATAACAGGATTTTTCACACATATGAGGATGATAATCAACCGTCCTTTACAGTGGATCTGCTTCTTGATGCATCTGCTTCAAGGCTTCAGTATCAGGAAATGCTTGCTGCGCAGGGAGTAATTATTGCCAAAAGCCTCGTGGAATGTAATATACCGGTCAGGGTAACAAGATTTTGCAGTGTCAGAGGATATACAGTTTTTCATATATTGAAGTCTTTTAGGGATAAGAAATGCGACAATATTTTCAATTATTATGCTGCCGGTTGGAATCGTGATGGTCTTGCTTTTCGGGGAATTGGTAAAATCCTTGATATGAACCCGGGGGTGGCTGACAGGCACCTTGTGATTATTTTAACAGATGCTGCGCCTAATGACAGCCAGCGTATTCTGCCATCACAGGACAGCCCGTTTGGGCATGATTATAGCGACGATATTTCTGTTAATGATGCAGCCAATGAGGTACGTGCACTGCGTGATAAAGGAATACATGTATCAGCTGTTTTTATGGGAAATGATGCGGCGGCCAATAGCGCAGAAAAGATATATAGAAAAGAATTTACAAGAATACGTCGTATTGATGAGCTGGCAAAGGCGGCAGGAAGACTTATACAAAAAGAGATTCAGTCGTTGACAAGATAATTGCAAATGTGTATGTGATTAGGAATGGAGATAATAGGGTGTGGGTATTTTATATTTTTAATATAATTGTGAAAAATGTATATATACATAAAATGACAACTAATATAAAATAAAAAAACAAAAGAAATGGAGAATGTAATGTACTGTAAAAATTGCGGAATGAAACTGGAGAATGGGGCTAAGTTCTGCGGCAGATGTGGAATGCCAGTCGATAATGAGATTTTTGAACATAGTCAGGAAGAAATGGAAACGCTGGTAGCAACTTCTGAAGAAAATTCAGCAACCATTCAGAGCATTTCGGAAACGATTGCTGCACAGAATAACTCTGTAAAAGACATTTTAGCGGAAATTGATGAAATCGCCGGAGTTTCAACAAAGTTGGAAGAACACTTTGACATGGAACAGGCGCAGTGAGAATAGATTATAAATCAAAGAAGCTGTTATCTGATATACGCAGATAACAGCTTCTAATTATTTGAATTTTAAATTTACAGTCCGATATAACGATAGTCGGAGCATTTAGCGGGTATATTTTTCTTCACAGTACTTACAACGGTATACCTGATTTTCTTCGTCTGTCAGAATGAAAATGTGCTTTAATTCCTGTTCGATAGAAGTAATACAGCGAGGATTTTTACACTTAATCACATTTGTAATCTTTTTTGGAAGTGAAAGACGTTTCTTTTCAACAATTTTACCGTCTTTAATAATATTGACTGTGATGTTGTGATCAATAAAACCAAGTACATCCAGGTCTACCAAATCGAGTCCGCCTTCGATTTTGATAATATCTTTTTTACCCATTTTATTACTGCGGGCATTTTTAATGATAGCTACACAGCAGTCGAGCTTGTCCAGTCCGAGATTGTTATAAATCATCATGGCTTTGCCGGCTTCGATGTGGTCCAATACAAAGCCTTCGTTTAATCCGCCTATATTTAACATAAAGTCCTCCGTTCTGCCGTATCCGCGGCATGATTTTTGATGTGTCAGAAATTTAAACTGTTTTGTCCAGTCCGAGCAGTGTCAGAATCAGCGCCATTCGTACATAGACACCGAACTGTACCTGCTTAAAGTAAGCCGCGCGCGGGTCGTCATCAATTTCTACGGAAATTTCATTGACACGCGGAAGCGGGTGCAGTACATACATATTGTCCTTTGCAGCAGCCATTTTTTCTTTGTTAAGAATATAAAAATCCTTCATTCTTAAATATTCGTCTTCGCTGAAAAAACGTTCCTTCTGGACACGTGTCATGTAGAGAATATCAAGCTGTGGTATAACGTCTTCTAAGCGTTCAACTTCTTCAAATTCCACATTGTTATGAATCAGGACATCTTCGCGGATATAATCCGGCACACGCAGTTCTTTCGGGGAAATAAGAATAAATTTCACATTCTTATAGCGAATCAGGGAGCGGATCAGGGAATGAACCGTACGCCCAAACTTCAGATCGCCGCACAGACCAATCGTAAAATTATCCAACGAACCACGTAGTTCGCGAATTGTCATCAAATCCGTCAAAGTCTGGGTTGGATGTTGATGACCGCCATCCCCTGCGTTAATCACCGGAATCCCGGATTTCTCAGCGGCAACCATAGGAGCACCTTCCTTTGGATGGCGCATAGCGCAGATATCTGCATAACATGAAATAACCCGAATCGTATCAGAAACGCTTTCACCTTTAGAAGCAGAGCTGGAATCGGCAGAAGAAAAGCCGAGAACAGAACCACCAAGATTAATCATGGCTGCCTCAAAACTAAGGCGGGTTCTAGTACTCGGTTCATAAAATAAAGTGGCAAGTTTTTTACCGTCACAGCAATGGCTGAACTTTTCAGGATCCTTTGCAATGCGGCTTGCGAGGTTTAGTAAATCTTCAGTTTCATCTACGCTTAAATCAAGCGGACTAAGTAAATGTTTCATGATATTCCTCCTTGTAATCTACTGTTCACTATTCTACTACGAAATCCTGCAATTCTCAATTGTTATTTGTAAAATAATATGGTAAAATGTGAAATAGCAGTGAGCTGTGCAAAACGAATTATAAAAAAGTCTATGGGAGCTTGCTCACAAAAGACTTTTTTTATAATTCGTTTTATAGGGCGAACGCCCGTCATGAGTAATCTGAAAGATTACGAATGGCACAGCGCAAACCTCAAGCAAACAAGCGGACGAATAGTCCGCAAAGTTTGCGGGGAGTGCCACAAAAAAGCCAAAGCATAGTGGGGGCATCACCACAAGCAAACAAGTGAACTTTAGTTCACAACGTTTGCGGGAACAGACACCAAGGCGCCCTAATCAATCACACAGCTCACACCATCACACGTTCAACAGGGAGGAAATAAAAAATGTCTAAAATAATCCTTACAGGAGACAGACCGACAGGAAGACTTCATTTAGGACATTATGTAGGTTCATTAAAAAGACGAGTAGAATTACAAAACTCAGGAGAGTTTGATAAAATCTTTATCATGATAGCAGATGCACAGGCATTAACTGATAATGCGGACAATCCGGAAAAGGTTCGTCAGAATATTATCGAAGTTGCATTAGACTATTTATCCGTAGGCATCGACCCGGCAAAGACCAATATCTTTATCCAGTCACAGATTTCACAGCTTACAGAATTAACATTTTACTATATGAATTTGGTAACCGTATCCAGATTACAGAGAAATCCGACTGTAAAGTCAGAAATCCAGATGAGAAATTTTGAAGCCAGCATTCCGGTGGGCTTCTTTACCTATCCAATCAGCCAGGCGGCAGATATTACGGCATTTAAGGCAACAACCGTGCCGGTAGGCGAGGATCAGGAACCAATGCTTGAACAGGCAAGGGAAATCGTCAGAAAGTTCAACGCAGTATACGGCGAAACCTTAATTGAGCCGCAGATTCTTCTGCCGGACAACAAGGCATGTTTCCGGCTTCCGGGTACAGACGGCAAAGCCAAGATGAGTAAGTCCCTCGGCAACTGCATTTACCTTTCAGATACACCGGAAGATGTAAAGAAAAAAGTTATGAGTATGTATACAGACCCTGATCATATCCGCGTGGAAGATCCGGGTAAGATTGAAGGCAACTGCGTATTTACTTATCTGGATGCGTTCAGTACGGAAGAAGATTTCAAAGAATTTTTACCGGATTATAAGAATCTGGATGAACTCAAAGAGCATTACCAGCGTGGTGGCTTAGGCGATGTTAAGGTAAAGAAATTCTTAAACAATGTACTACAGAAGCAGTTAGAACCAATTCGTCAGAGAAGACATGAGTACGAAAAAGATATTCCGGAGGTATATCATATCTTACAGGAAGGTACAAAGGTGGCTTTCGCAGAAGCACAGCAGACTTTAAATGAGGTCAAAGCGGCAATGAAAATCAATTACTTTGATGATGCAGAACTGATTAAAGTCCAGTCCGAAAAGTACAGCCGTGCAGACTAAAAGTGCAGATAAAAGATTACAAAGATGTAAAATACTAAATGAATAAAAGCGGCAGTCTGAAATGAACCATTCGGATATTTCAGACTGCCGCTTTCCTGCTCTGTCTGTCAGAATCAGAAACGAATTTATGAAAGTTTCTTTATTACTAAATTATTTGGTCTGGAAATCTTTAATTCCGGTCCATTCATGACAATCAGTCCTTTGTCAAAATGAATGGTAAAAATTGTAATAGAATTTCCTTCATTATTCATGGACAAAATATGCTTATTATCCGGGAACATGCTGATATACTTTGGATAATCACCGCTTACAGGCAGAGAGGAGAGGGTATAGAGTTCCCCTGTTTCCTTGTTAACCTTGTAAATGGTTACAGTATTATCGCCTGCATTTGAGCAGATACAGTTGTTACCGTCATTTGAAAAAATCAGATTGGCGGCGGCGCTGTTGGATTTGTGGCTCTTGCGCAGGGTGAAAATGTTCTGTACAAATTCAAAACGGCCTTTTTCGCCCGAATTGTGGTAAGAATATACATTAATATAATTTTTTAATTCACATACGACATAGGCAAATCTGCCGTCCGGGCTGAAAGTCATCTGACGCGGTGCAGATTCTAACTGGGAACGGATAATGTCGTACAGCTTTAATTTACCGGTTGTATGGTTAAATTCATAAATTTTAATCTGATCAATGCCCAAATCACACACACATAAAAGTTCTTCGTCCGGGGTAAAGACAGAACTGCTTACATGCGGACGGAAATTGCGTTCGGCAACACTGCCGATACCTTTATGAAAAACTTCATCGGCAATTTTACCGACAGAGCCGTCTTCATTGATATGTAATACAGTAATTTTTCCATCGTGGTAGCCGGAAACGATTAAAAATGTATCCTGTTTATTTAAAGTCAGATGGCAGCCGCGCATACCATTAATGGTATGAACATTGATTAAAGTTAAATCACCGTCTGCTTCGATTTTGTAAGCGGCAACACCGCGGTCACAGATAGAATATAAAAATTTTCCGCTGTGGGATAATACCAGATAAGAAGGATTGTCGATCTGGACTTCCTTTCGCTCCGTAATTCTTCCCTTTTCTACATCCATATCGTAAATATGGATTCCTTTGCTGGATTCATGCGTATAGCTTCCGGCATATGCAACATATTTATCACTCATAACCTTCTCCAATTCTCCAGCCGGTAAGCATCAGCTTATGTCTGCCGGCTGGCAATACAAAATATACCTATATTCGATGTTGGAATCCCAAGTTTCCAACTCTGATATCTACGGATTGTTCCGTGCTGCGCACTCGCACAATCCTACCCAATATTCGCATATCGTGGGACTGTCATCCCACTTTTATGCTCATATTGGGGTGGGTTGCAAGGTATTTCACCCACCTATGAGCAAGCTCATGTGGGTGAAATACTTTGCAGTCCTGATATCATATATTTTAAGGCATAGAGAAAATGTTTTCAATGTTTATGTGCATTTATTTATGATTTTTTCGACATTTACTTCTACCAGAACGGCATCCGGACCGATACAGCGCACACAGGAAAACGGAATGACATATTCGATTTCCCGCCCGAAAAAGCAGAACAGTTTTCCGGGACCGGGAACAATCAGCGATTTAATGCAGCCTGTACATTCATTGAATTCAACGTCTGCCACACAGCCTAAAATTTTGCAGTCACAGGTATTGATAACCTGCTTGTTATGCAGTTCACAGATTCGCATAAAAACTCCGCCTAAAAGCTCTGTGTTATTATATGCAAAAATAAGTGAAAAATCCTTAAAACTATGAGAGGTATTTTTTCATGGATTTGAGTGCGTTTTTTTCAAGGCGGCTGACCTGTGCCTGTGAAATACCGATTTCTTCTGCGGTTTCCATCTGGGTTTTACACTCAAAAAAACGCATGTTGATAATCCGGCGTTCGCGCGTATCGAGGTGTTCCATAGCTTCATGCAGGGCGATATGCTGTACCCAGTTTTCTTCTTTGTTTTTTTTGTCACTGATCTGATCCATAATATAAAGCGTGTCGCCACCCTCGGAGTAGACCGGTTCATATAAGGAAACCGGCGACTGGATAGCTTCCATGGCGAGAACAATATCCTCTTTGGACACGCCGATTTCATCGGCAATTTCTGTTACGGTCGGTTCTTTCTGATTTTGTCTGGTAAGGGCTTCTTTCGTGTAAATGGCTTTATATGCGGTGTCACGCAGAGAACGGCTGACACGGATTGGATTGCTGTCCCGCAGATACCGTTTAATTTCCCCAATAATCATAGGAACGGCGTAGGTTGAGAATTGTACGCCCTGTGAAATATCAAAATTATCAATTGCTTTAATCATGCCGACACAGCCAATCTGGAATAAATCGTCAATATTTTCACTGCTTTGTGAAAAACGCTGGACAATGCTTAAAACAAGGCGAAGATTTCCGTTAATAAAACGCTCGCGTGCCTGTGTATCCCCATTTTTGATTTTTTTTAACAGCAATTCTTTTTCCTCCGTTTTTAAGAGTGGGAGAGCAGCGGTATTTACACCGCAGATTTCAACTTTATAACCAGCCACGTTAGTCCTCCTTAAAAAATGTATTTCATCATTAAGGATTGCCTGCTGGCGTTCATTTATACTGCTAAGAATATCCAATTTTGTATTGACCGCAGACAGATATTTCATTAAAATAAATGTATATTTTTATGTTTGGAGGTAACGGTTTTGAAATGTCCGTTTTGTGGTAAAGATAATACAAAGGTTATAGATTCCAGGCCGACAGATGACAGCGCTATCCGCAGACGCCGCCAGTGTGATGCCTGTGGCAAGCGTTTTACGACCTATGAAAAAGTGGAATCCATGCCGTTAATAGTGATAAAAAAAGACAACAACAGAGAACCTTACGACAGGGAAAAACTGGCAGCCGGTATTGTGCGTTCCTGTCATAAGCGCCCGGTGTCGCTGACCCGGATTAATGCAATGGTTGATGAAATTGAAACGCAGATTTATAATATGGGAGAAAAAGAAATTCCTGCCAAGGTGATTGGAGAAATCGTTATGGAAAAATTAAAAGATTTGGACGAGGTGGCGTATGTACGCTTTGCTTCCGTCTACCGTGAATTTAAAGATGTCAATACCTTTATGGCGGAGATTCAGAAGATTTTAAAATAAAACAGATTATTTTAGGAATGGAGATTTTTGTGTTAAAAAGATTTTATCCCGATGACTACGTGGATTCGGCATATGAGATTCCGTATGAGGAACTTTATAAAAAAGGATACAGGGGGATTGTTTTTGATGTGGATAATACCCTTGTAGAACACGGCGCACCGGTCACGGAGCGGGCGATAGCGCTGTTTGAACGGTTAAGAAAGACAGGATACGATACCTGTATCATTTCCAATAATAAAGAGCCGCGTGTCAGACCGCTGGCAGAGGCGGTTCATTCAAAATATGTCAGTGATGCGAAAAAACCGTCCCCAAAGAATTATATTAAAGCTATGGAATGTATGAAGACAGATGTCAATACGACATTTTTTGTCGGTGACCAGTTGTTCACGGATGTCTGGGGGGCAAACCGCGCAGGCATGATGACAATTCTCGTTAAGCCGATTGATAAGCATGAGGAGATTCAGATTGTATTAAAGCGGTATCTGGAAAAAATTGTCCTGCATTTTTATAAGAAGCAAGAAAGGAAAAGATATGGGAGAAATTAAAGGAACAACAAGAGTATGCGGACTGATTGGCAATCCGGTAGGACATTCTATTTCACCGGTTATTCACAATACGCTGGCAGATTTGTGCGGAATAGACATGGTTTACACGACATTTAAGGTGGAAAAGGGTGCGGTTGATACTGCTGTGAAAGGCGCCCACGCATTAGACATTTTAGGATTAAATGTAACCGTGCCGCATAAACAGGAAGTCATTGGAGCGCTGGAAAGTGTCGACCCGCTGGCAGAAGCGATTGGTGCGGTCAATACGCTGGTGCGCACGGAACACGGCTATAAAGGCTATAATACAGATATTTTAGGATTGGAGCGCGAACTGGAAGAAGAACAGGTGGAGTTAAAGGACAGTCCTGTGATTTTACTCGGCGCGGGTGGCGCGGCAAGAGCCATTGCCTTTTTATGTGTCAGCAAAGGTGCAAAAGAAGTTGTCATTTTAAACCGCACGGAAGAAAAAGCGGCAGTGATTGCAGAGGATGTAAACCGCCATTTGCAGTCAAAGGCGGCACATGCCATGAAGCTTTCGGATTACGGAAAGCTGACCGGGGAAAATTATGTGGTCATTCAGACAACCAGTGTCGGTTTATATCCGAATTGTGATGATGCAGTCATAGAGGATGAGGATTTTTATAAGAGAGCGGCTGTAGGTGTTGACATTATCTATAATCCGGCAGAAACAAAATTTATGAAGCTGATGAAGGCACAGGGCAAGCCTGCTTACAACGGCTTGAAAATGCTGTTATATCAGGGACTCAGTGCATTTGAACTTTGGAATGATATAAAAGTAAGTAAAGAAAATATCCGGAAAGTATATGAAAATATGCAGAAGAAGCTGGGATAGAAAGCCGGCCGGCCGGAAACGGCAGGTTATATTAAAAGGTTAAAACAGAAAATTCAGAATAAGAAAGTTAAGAAAAATGTTGGACAATATTATATTGATAGGATTTATGGGCTGCGGTAAAACCACATTCGGTACGTGGATTGCAAAAAATAAAAAAATGGATTTTTGCGACACTGATGCGCTCATCGTAGAAAAAGAAAAGAAAAGTATCAATGACATTTTCAGTGAAAACGGCGAGCCGTATTTCAGGGAACTGGAAACAGAAATTGTCAAAGATTTAATTAAGTCCAGACACAATACTGTAGTGTCGGTCGGCGGCGGACTTCCGCTAAAGCCGGAAAACAGGGAGTTGTTAAAAAAACTGGGTACGGTCGTGTATTTGCGGACATCGGTGGAGGAACTGACAAAGCGCCTTGCGGGAGATACGACAAGACCGCTGCTTGCAGGCGGCAATATCCGTGAAAAGATTACACACCTTATGGATATGCGGCTTTCGGATTATTTAGATGCTGCCGAGGTGATTATTGACACGGACGGCAAAAGTTTTGATGAAATGTATGAGAATATTTTAAAGGAGAAAAGGGAAGCATGAAGATATTGGTATTAAACGGACCGAATATTAATTTTCTGGGAATCCGTGAAAAAGGCATTTATGGCAATCAGGATTACGATACGCTGGTAAAAATGATTGAAGAAAAGGCAAAGGAGCTTGGCGTTGACGTGGAAGTATTCCAGAGCAATTATGAAGGCGGATTAATCGACCGGATTCAGAAGGCTTATTTTGAAAAGGCAGACGGCATTATCATTAATCCGGGCGCATTTACACATTACAGCTATGCGGTGCGCGATGCGCTGGCTTCGGTTGCGGATATTCCAAAGATTGAAGTCCACATCTCCAATGTGCATACCAGAGAAGAATTCCGTCATACTTCCGTGACTGTTCCGGTATGTAACGGACAGGTTGTAGGACTGGGGCTGAAAGGCTATTTATATGCGCTTGAAGCGGTTAAGGATATGGCAGAGAAGAAAGCGTAAAAAGCGACATTTTGCGGCATGGCATGACTTTTAGTAAAAAGTGGTTGCCAAAACCGCCAATTTATTATAGAATTATATAAGTTATTGATTATTATAGGAGGTATACCAAAGAATGGTAACAGCAGGAGATTTTAAAAATGGCATTACACTTGAAATGGATAATGCAATCTGGCAGATTATAGAGTTCCAGCACGTAAAGCCGGGCAAAGGTGCAGCATTTGTTAGAACAAAGTTAAAGAATATCGTGAGTGGCGGTGTTGTAGAAAAGTCTTTCAGACCGACAGAAAAGTTCACACTTGCACACATTGAAAGAAAAGAATATCAGTATTTATATGCTGACGGCGATTTATACAACTTCATGGATACAGAAACATATGATCAGATTGCTTTAAGCAAGGAAAATGTTGGTGATTCATTAAAGTTCGTTAAGGAAAACGAAATGGTTAAGTTATGTTCACATAACGGCAACGTATTCGCTATCGAACCGCCGATTACTGTAGAACTTGTTATCACAGAGTCTGAACCGGGCGTTAAGGGTGATACAGCAACAGGTGCTACAAAGCCGGCTATCGTTGAAACAGGCGCTAAGATTTTAGTTCCGTTATTCGTAAATCAGGGCGATACCGTTAAGATTGATACCCGTACAGGAGAATATCTCTCAAGAGTATAATATTTATTACTATGATAAATACAAAAAGGCAGTAAGCAGAAAACCGTTGTTTAGGCGGGTCTGCTTACTGCCTTTATTTTTGTAATAATCCTTCTTAAATGGGCAATACTGTATGTAGTTGATCAGACAGAAGGGAGAAATGTATTTATGAAAAGTTCATTTCGCTGGTATGGGGAAAGCGACCCGGTAAAACTGGAGTATATCCGGCAGATTCCGGGCATGCGTTCCATTGTATCGGCAGTATATGATGTGAAACCGGGCGAGGTGTGGCCGGAAGAAAGTATCCGGCACTTAACGGAATTGTGCAGAGAGCACGGTTTGATTTTTGATGTGGTGGAATCCATTCCGGTCACCGAAGAAATAAAGCTCGGGAAACCGGAAAGAGAGCAGCATATTCAAAATTACTGCGAATCTGTCCGCCGTTGTGCAAAGTATGGAATTAAGTGTATTACGTATAATTTTATGCCGGTATTTGACTGGACAAGAACACAGCTTGACAAAATGGCAGAGGACGGTTCAACCAGTCTTGTCATGTACTGGGAGCAGATGAAAGGGCTGGACCCGTTAAAAGATGACATTCATCTTCCGGGCTGGGATGCAAGTTATACGCAAAATGAAGTCCGTGATTTAATTCGTGCCTACTCTGAGCTGGGCGAGGAAGGACTTTGGCAGAATATTGAATATTTTCTGAAACGTGTGATTCCAGTAGCAGAGGAATGTGGCGTAGTAATGGCACTTCACCCGGACGACCCGCCGTATCCGATATTCGGACTGCCGCGTGTGATTACCGGTGAAAAAAATATTGACCGATATCTTTCTATTGTAGACAGCCCGTCCAATGCTTTGTGTTTCTGTACAGGTTCTCTTGGCAGTTCAAAGGAAAATGATGTACCGGCGCTGGTGCGTAAATATTCGTCCATGAACCGTATCGCATTTATCCATTTAAGAAATGTAAAAATTCTGCCGGACACTTCGTTTGAAGAATCAGGTCATTTAAGCCGTGAGGGCAGTCTGGATATGAATCAAATAGTCAAGGCACTTGTAGAAACAGGTTATACTGGATATTTCCGACCGGACCACGGCAGAATGATCTGGGGAGAAACAGGAAAGCCGGGGTACGGACTGTATGACAGGGCGCTTGGAACGGCCTATGTAAACGGACTGATTGAGGCAAACGGCGGAACGATAGAGAAGTAGAGCGGAAAGAGAGCAAAAAGCATAACAGAACCGTAATAAAAAACGCAATAAACGTGCAGGATAACAAAAAAAGAAGGTAAAAATCATAAAACAGCCGGAAGGGAGAAAAATGTGTTAGAATTGCCGTTAAAAACAGATTTTACGGGAAAAGTGGTTGTGGTTACGGGAGCGGGCGGTGTGCTGTGCGGCGATATGGCAAGAGCATTTGCACAGGCAGGCGCAAAAGTAGCGGCACTGGATTTGAATGAAGATAAGGTAAAAAAATTGGCAGAAGAATTAAAAAATGAAGGATTTGTATGTGAGGGATATGCGGCAAATGTGTTGGAAGCAGAGCAGGTAAAAGCGGTACATGCCCGCATTTTAGAGGACTTGGGAAAATGTGATATTCTCATTAACGGTGCAGGCGGCAATAACAAACGCGCAACAACCGATAATGAATACCAGCATGAAGCAAAAGAAGGACAGACCACGTTTTTTGATTTGGATACGGAAGGGGTGGATTTTGTATTCCGGCTGAATTTTCAGGGAACGTTGATTCCGACACAGATTTTTGCACAGGATATGGTAGAAAAGCAGTCGGGAAATATTTTAAATATTTCTTCGATGAATGCGTATATACCGCTGACCAAAATTCCGGCATATTCGGGTGCAAAAGCGGCAGTCAGCAATTTTACCCAGTGGCTTGCCACACATTTTGCGGGAAGCAAAATCCGCTGTAATGCTATTGCACCAGGTTTTTTAGTGTCCAACCAGAACCGCGCACTTTTATTTGACGAAAACGGACAGCCGACAGCCCGTTCCAAAAAGATTTTAGCGGGAACGCCGGCAGGGCGGTTTGTAGAAAGCAATGAGCTGTTAGGCGGCGTATTCTTTTTGTGTGATGACCGTGCGGCAAGCGCCGTTACCGGCGTCATACTGCCGATAGATGCAGGATTTTCGGCATATTCGGGGGTATAAAATTTAAGATTTCTGGATTGGAGGACAGATGTAGAAAGTTGTGGTATTTGCAGTGACAGTGAAACACAACATTCCAAGGGTATTTATAAAAGAAAGACACCAAAATGACGATATAAAAAGTAAAGCATTGTATTTCAGAAAATTTGAGATACAGTGCTTTTGCGTTCATATGGGCAATATTTGTTTTATACAATAGATTCTAGGGGCTAAATATTTATTTGATTTAATAAAGACTGTTAAGTGAAATTGGCATAGGTTACAAATGTGAATTTAAAGATAAGAATGAAATAATGTGAGTGCTATTATTTGTGATGACAGGGCAGATGACATCGTTTACATAAAAACAGAATACAAACCAATTTATTTAATTTGGTAGTAAAATACCAAATTATAAATTATGTTGATAAATGTATAATTGAATGGTACAATATAGCAAATAAAGCGATTGTAATCTCGAAGGGGATTAGTGAGATTAATGAAAGATATTGCAATCACAGGAAAAAGCAATTATACGAGGAGGAGTTGTAATGCATTATGAATTGGCAGCACCATTACAGGCTGGTTCAATTTTTGAAGATGAAGGATTTTCTGTTAAGGGTAAAGAATACGCATATTCGGAAATTTTAAGTGTTACTGTTATAGGCACTGCATCTATAATGACAAATGCAGTTATTCAGATTAGTCTTAAGGGTGGGAAATTTGTTATTTGTGCATATGATAAGAAACATAAAGAGGATGGAGATGCTGTAGCATCATATTTGAAGAACTACGTAGCAAAGCAGGAACGAAAAACAATAGCAACTGAGGTGGGAGATTTAACAACTGCAAAAGGGTTGTATCGTTTTTGCGTTGACAACGGATATGGAAAAGGATTTAATGAGAGTTGGGGCATTCAACATTTTCAGCTTATTGTGGATTCATTAATGCCGGGAGAATGTGTATTTTTTCCTTTTATAGGATTGCATAATTATGTTTCTGCAACAAAGCATGATAACAATTTTGCGTATGCAGTAACTAATAAGCGAATTCTGATGGCTCAAAAGAAAATGATAGGTCAAACTATTCAAACTGTTAGTTGGGAAAATGTAAATGATATTACATTTAATTCTGGAGTTGTATTTGGAGTAATAACCATTGATACAATTAAAGAAACATTTAATGTTGCGATTGATAAAATATCTGCACAAAAGATATGTAACAGAGTGCATGAAGCATTTGAGGATATAAGAAAATCAGCAGTTTCTACTCCAACAGCTCAAGCCATAGATACTTATGAGTCAGTAAAGAAACTAAAGGAACTTTTAGATTTAGGTATCATTTCCCAAGAAGAATTTGATGTAAAAAAGAAAGAACTACTTGGATTGTAATTTGAAAAATCGATTTAAGCATCTATCAGAAATGGTAGGTGCTTTTAGTTTATAAGTAGTTAGAAATTGATTTTGTATTTAATGCGGATCGTCCGGCGTTTTAATAAGCAGAGCCGGATTGCAAATTTAAACAAAACAGCTTACAATAATATATATAGAAATTTTTAATAATATAGGATAAAATTGCTGGAAAATGGAGGCGTTTTTATGACACATGAGCAATTTGAGAAGGCGGACTGAAATTTATCGGTCTGGAGAAAAACGAAAATGTATGTCTTGCCATTTACGATAAGTATGATGGATTTGGCAGTCTGAAAAGCATACAGGTTATGGGAAAAGCTGAATTGATAGAACCGTTTTCTGATACATATAATGAATATGCGCAGATAAAGAAAATACCGATAGAGGCATTAAAGAAACATTCAAATGTGGAATATGCGCATATAGATGGCACGACACTGCATTTGCAGATTATCACACCGCAGACGAGAAACACTAAAGAAAGTGATGAAACATATCCTTGTATCGTGTATGTGCAGTTGAGTATCGTCATTCCGGGATTGCGCCTTTTCCGGCACAGGCTGTAGATACAAGAAATGCGATAAGATATGTAAAGCTGCACGCTAAAGAATACAAGGCAGATGCGAATCAGATGTATGTTGGCGGAGATATTTGCACCATAATCCTGAACTTTGCAGGAAAATGTCGGTGGAGTGTAATATCAGTGAAAATGTTTCACTGCCGCAGGTATTAATGTTTCACGGAACAAAAGACCGAACCATTCATCCAAAAGTCAGTGTGGTTGTGTATGAGGCGTTAAAGAAATATCATAAAGAGGTACAGTTATATATGCTAGAAGGTGCAGACCACGGCGGAAGTGAAATTTTCAGCGATAAAGTTTTAGATATTATGGAAGCATTTTTACAGCGGATAGTATCGGCTTCTTAGTTTCTGGGACAAAAATGTACATAGAATGTGAGTGATAAAGCATATGGGTTTATTTAAAAAGAAAGCAAAAGCGTATTCATATGATAAAGAGCGTATGAAACCGGTAATTAAAACCAGCATATGTACAGGTGAGCAGGTGGCTGGGTTTAAGGATATTCATACCGGAAAGATAGAAGATATTATGCTTGTGAAAACGGCGGCAGATATCGAAAGATTTAAGAAAATTTATGGAATAGAAGGCAGTATTGATAAAGAGTATTAGAAATGGAGAACATTATGGAATTACAAAATGTATTAAATAACAGAAGAAGTATGAGAAATTATGATGCGGCAAAAAAGGTTACAAAGGAGCAGGTTGAAACAATTATTAATGCGGCGATACTGGCTCCTTCATGGAAGAATTTACAGACATCAAGATATTACTGCATTTTATCAGATGAAAAAATTGAAGAATTCAGACAGAAGTGTCTGCCGGAATTTAATCAGAAGAATGCCGAGGGAGCGGCACTTGTTGTAGCAACATTTGTAAAAGGCTGCGTTGGATTTGACAGATTATCCGGTGAACCGGTTAATGAATGTGGCAATGGCTGGGGTTATTATGATCTTGGGCTGCAAAATGAAAATTTCGTGCTTAAAGCGAAAGAACTGGGGCTTGATACACTGATTATGGGAATTCGTGACGGTGAAGCAATAAGAAATTTCCTTGATGTGCCGGAAAATGAGCAGATAGTATCTGTGATTGCGGTCGGATATGGTGCAAAGGACGTGCAGATGCCTAAAAGAAAGAGCGTTTCGGAGATAGCGAAGTTTTATTAAAAGTGCCTGTTCTTTTGGTAATGAAAGTCGTGATAGGTCAAAAAATTTAAAGAAATGTAAGGAATAGAAGGTAGAAATATGGTTCAAAAAATTGTAAAAGGGAAACATATATTTGCAAGAAAAGCACAGCCTGCGACAGAAGCAGACAAACAGGTTGTGACGGATTTGATTGATACGTTAAGAGCTAATAGGGAAATATGTGTCGGAATGGCAGCCAATATGATAGGCGTGAATAAATCAGTCATTGTAGTGGCGGCAGGTCCGTTCCAGTTTGCAATGGTAAATCCCGTTATAACCCAAAAGTCCGGCGAGTATAAGACGGAAGAAGGCTGTTTATCGCTGGATGGAGTCAGAGCCTGTGTGAGATATGAAGAAATAGAGGTGGATTACCTTGACAGCAGCTTTAAACCGCAGCATGGAAAGTATAAAGGATTTATGGCACAGATAATTCAGCATGATGAATGCGATATAATAGGGACAAGTTAGAAGAAAACCTTGAAAACAAGGGGTTCACGCTGATTTAGTCCCTATTTTTTATACCATTTAATCGGTAGATAAGGCAGTGCTGTTATTTAAAATCCGAAATTTATGAGAATACATAGTTGCTTCAGAATATAAATTCTGAATGTAATTTGTGTACCCAAGAGAGGTGAAAATTGAATAGTAATAATTTTAGGTAGGACTAAATTAGCTTTGCACTGAAAAGTGTATTCGGCTGTGTGTCCTGCCTTTTTTATTGGAAAGGAGCAGGAGATGGCAGAAAAGAAGCTGATTTGGTCTGAATATAAGTCATCTCACAAAAAGAGAGGTGGCTGTATATGAAAGTATTTATAGTAGTAGCAGTAATTATTGTAACAATCTGTTTGTTTTGTCTTATGAAAGCAAAAGCAGAAGGTGATCGAATATACGATGAAATCGCTGGCAGATATTTCAGAGACAAGGAAAATAGGATAGAAACACAAACCGAAAGGTATGGGTAGCTGTATGAATAAAAATTGTAAAATTTGGAGGAACAGAAAAATGAATAACAAGTTAGAAGTGATAGGAATTGACCACGGCTGGTCGATGATGAAAACCGTAACTCAGGTATTTGTCACAGGAGTAAAGGAGATTACAACTACTCCGGCACTTTTTGGAGATGTTCTTGAGTATGACGGCAAGTATTACAAGATTGGAACAGTAAGACAGGAAGTAAAAGACACAAAGGTTGAGGATGACAGCTTTTATCTTCTGACATTGGCAGCAGTCGCAAAGGAATTGAAGAAAAGAGGATTATTCGATGCAAGGGTATTTCTTGCAGTAGGACTTCCACTTACCAGATTTGGAGCAGAAAGAAATAACTTTATCAAATACCTTACAAAGAATAAGCGTGTTGATTTCCGATATGAGAACGAAGCATATCATATTGAGATTGACGATGTGGCGGTATTTCCACAGTGCTATGCGGCTGTGGTTGATAAGATACCGACTATGGCAAAGAAAACACTGGTAGTTGATATTGGTAGCTGGACAATAGATATTATGCCTGTGATTAACAAGTCACCGGATGAATCAAAGTGTGTGACGATTCCAAAAGGTCTTATTACCTGTATGCGTTCTATCAATGAGCAGTGTGTAAGACAGCTTAACGGAGAGGTAGACGAGTCAGAGATACAGAACATCATGCGATATGGCAGGTCAGATATTGATGATGAATACTTTACCATTATCAAGGCAGAGATAGAGAATTTTGTTGATAAGGTATATAACTCAATCCGTGAGTTTGGGTATAACCTTAAAACCACACCGATTGTATTTGTAGGTGGCGGAGCAGTGGTAATGAAGAATTTCAGCAATCACGATGCAAAAAATATTTCTTATATCCTTGATGTAAAGGCAAATGCCAGAGGTTATGAGCAGCTTGCCATTATGGGGCTGAAATCTGCTAAAAGACTTGCATAGGAGGTGGTCATATGGCACGAAGGCACATTATGGAGAGCACATTCCGACTGAACCTGCTCAATCCGCAACACGCTAAAATCAATGAGGTCATAAAGGGGCTTAATCCAAAGATTTATAAGTCAAAGAACCAGTTTTTGATTGAAGCCTGTGAGTTTTATATTGACCACTATGGAGAGGACGATATTCCGTCCAAAGAAGAAAAGCGATATGAGCAGTTTGTAACGAGGGACGAGATAGAACAGATAAAAAAAGAAATTGAGTATTCTGCAATGACTGAGGCAAGAAAAGAGGTCATATCCTTACTGGGCGGAGCATTGGCTGGAGTAAAGAACAGCCAGCCTGTAATGGTTGCAAGTCCACAGGAAGATATGGAAGAACAGCCGGAAGATGATGTTATGAATGACGCAGATGTTGCAGGATTGGCAATGGGGTGGATGTCGAAAGGAGATTGATTATTATGAGAAGAATTGCAGGAGCCGTAGGAACCGCTATTTTACAGATACTCAAGTGGATACTTAAAATTGTTCTTGGAGCATTAAAGCTGTTCTTAGGACTTATCAGGTTAATTCTTCTTCTATTCTGTATGGTAGCAAGAGTATTTCTTTCATTCGTGAGAATGGGAACATTTTGAGGGGAGGTGAGAGTATGAAGATAAAGGGCTTCTTTCCTGCTTACAGGAAAAACAGAAGACTCGTGAAGTATTTCTTTAAATTTAAGAAACTGGTATAATCAAGGAGGTTAAAATGCACAGAATACGGGACAGACCGAAGTGTCCCGTGCATTACAAATAGATAGTTCACTGTAAGAGTGGACGGGCACGGTACACAAAGCCTATCCCTCTTACGGAGAAGGGATAGGTGGAATTTATGAAGAAGATAAATATTATCTTTTTATCCGTAATACTGGCTTTGGCTATGACAGCCTGTAATGGCGGCAAAGACAATGCCAGTAATCAGACAGAGAAACAGACGGAAAGTATAAAGGCAACTGAGGAGGCAACAAAGGCTACGGAAGCAGTTACCAAGACAGAGGCAGAGGCTACACAGGAAGCTGTAAGTGAAGCGGAATCTGAGTCAGAAGTACAGACTACTGAGCCGGAAGAAAATCGTATGCAGGAGCAGGTTGTAGAGAAAGAGGAGCCAGCTTCACAGAATAATAATAATTCCAGCCCGAAAGAAGAACCGGAACAGAAAAATGACACTGATTTTGGGAATGGTGGCGGAAGTTCTGACAGTAATGAAGGTCAGAGCGAAAAGGAAGAAAGCGGTAATTCCAATGAGGAGTCCGGCTTTGCGGCATACAATCCGCAGAATGTAGTTTCGCTTGCAACTGCAAAATGTCAGGCAGGCGGAATGATTACCACACAGCAGAACTTGGATAATCTTCTTGCGGCAGGGAAGATAACGCAGGAAGAATACAATGAGTATTATCCTTATGACGGTATGGAACAGTCTTATTACAGTGTGTTTGTTGAAACAGACCTTAATACCGCAAGCACCCTGTCAGGGAAACGATTACCGACAGAAGATGCGATTGCAGAGTATATCGCTGGTATGCTGTTACTGGAAAATGATCCGGTATTCTATATCAGTTATGAGGGAATATACACAACAGGAGGCACAGACTTTTACGAGTTTCGATGTCACAGATAGTAAAACAGAATAGAAGCAGAGAGAAGAAAGATGTAAGCCAAAAACTTATGTCTTTCTTTTTTTATGCGTAAAATAAGGAGGCAAAGAGAATATGAAACAGAAAATAAAACGAATAACTGCTTGGATAATGGCATTTTTATCTGTTGTTACATCGTTATGTTCTAATGGTGTAATTAAAGTATTTGCAGCTAGTCCACAGGCGAATATGGCGTTTTGGAATGCTTCAGTATGCAATTCAGGCATTGTAAGTGAATTGCATCCCAGCTTTAATAATGGGAAAATATTATATTCTGTGTTGGATGGAAATGCAGCATATTGTATGAATTTTGGATTGAGAGCTGATGGTGGTCAGTTGATGAATAGTTATGATAATCCTAGCACAGAAATGTCCAGTGAACAGCAGAAACTGCTTAGCTATTGCCTGTATTACGGGTATGGAACAAATGAAGCTGCAGCACCTACTAATGACCAAAGTGATGAGTATATTGCTACACAGTCAATGGTATGGATTATTATGGCAGATATATTTGGAACTGATGATGCTGATTCAGCGGCGAAAAAATTGTGTAATACAGCGCCTAATCCTGAGTCTTCATATGAATATTATGAAAGATTAAGAGATAACATTTATAATTCATATAATGCAATATTGCCAAGTTTTGCTTCAAAAAGACCAAGTGGAGCAGATACTTATGAACTGAAATGGAATGAAGCAAACCAGAGATTTGAAAAGACATTATCAGACAACAACGGTGTGTTATCAGATTTTGATTTCAGCATTGATGGATACTCTGTAGATAAGAATGGCAACAGTATCACAATCTCATCAAAGAGTGTGAATACCACAGCTACAACAGGAACATTCACATCAAACAGCGGAAAGGTAGATACAACTTCAAGCTGCGTATTCTGGCTTACAGGAAAGAACGGCTATCAGGAGTTTATTTCGGAAAAGCCTACCGCTGATCCGGTCAGAGCATATATCAAGGTTAAGACAGAAAATATCGGATATGGCGAACTTACAAAGACAGACGAGTCAAGCGGAGTGAAACTTTCCGGTGCTGTTTATGGTATTTACTCTGACAGCAGTTGTAACAATCTGGTACAGACAATGACAACAGATGGCAACGGATATGCGAAGTCAGCAGCACTTGTTGCAGGCACTTATTATGTAAAAGAGATTACTGCACCAAAGGGATATGTCCTTTCCGGTAAGGTTCATACACTTACTGTAAAAGCAGGACAGACAACAGGAATCTCTGCAACGGATAAGGAACAGCTTGGAGCAATCACAATCTATAAAGAGGGTGAAGTGTTAAGCTCTTGGAACGGAAGCAATTTCACTTATGAGAAAAAGAAACTTCCGGGAGCGACATTTAAGGTGACTGCCGGAGCAGATATTTACAAGGCAGACGGTACAAAGGTTTACAATGCAGGAGATGTAGTGGCAGAAAGCCTTACAACGGGAACTGACGGACAGGTGGTATTATCAGACCTTCATCTTGGAACTTATGTGGTAACTGAGATTAAGAGCATTGACGGATATACAATCAATACTACACCTCAGACTGTAACGGTTGAATATAAGGACCAGACAGTTACCGTCCAGTATGAATCAACTACGATTGAGAATACAAGACAGAAGGCGGAAGTATCTGTTGTAAAGAAAGACTCTGATACAGAGAACCCTCTTGATGGCGGCAAATATACACTTTATGCCGGAAATGACATTAAGAATTATGCCGGACAGGTTATCGTAACAAAGGGCACAGCTCTTGAGACAGTAACTACAGGTGAGGACGGAAAGGCAAGCTACAGCGTGGATCTGCCAATCTCTAACGGATATTATATCCAAGAGACACAGGCTCCATATGCGTATATCAGAAACAGCAAAGATGTGTACAGCTTCAACTTCAATGTATTACCGGAGACACAGGCAAAGGCAACATTCAGCCACACATTTAATAATGATAGAACTACAGCAAAAATTCATATCTACAAGGTAGATAAGGAAACAGGAAAGGCAGTTCCACAGGGAGACGCAAGCCTTTCAGGAGCAGTATATGGTCTTTATGCAAGGGAAGTAATCAACCACCCGGACGGAGCAACAGGCGTTATGTTCAATGCCGGAGACCTTGTGGCAACACTTACTACAGACGAGAAGGGCGAAGCTGAGGTAAACAACCTTTATCTTGGCAAGTATTATGTAAAGGAAATCACACCTTCTGAGGGCTACCTTTTAGACGAGGAGGAGCACGATGTGGTATGTGATTACGAAGGAGACCTTGTTGCAGAGGTATCAAGAAGCACAACATCGGCAGAGCAGGTTATCAAGCAGCCATTCCAGCTTATCAAGGTATCTGACAATGGCGATGATACAGAAGCAGGATTACTTGCAGGTGCAGAGTTCACAGCATACTTAAAATCTTCTTTATCCGTAAAGGCAGATGGAAATTATGACTTTGATAAGGCTACTCCTGTGGTAATCGGGGAAAACGGAGCAACAACAATCACATCAGACAGTAAGGGACACGCAGTATCCATTGCAATTCCTTATGGAACTTATGTGGTAGTAGAGTCAAAGACTCCGCACAATATGAAAACAATCAAGCCATTTGAGGTAAAGATTACAGAGAATCACCCAACAGAGCCTCAGATTTGGAGAGTATTCCTTGACAGGGAATTTACTGCAAAACTCCGTGTTATCAAGAAAGATTCCGATACAAAGCAGACGGTACTTGTGCCTAATGCAGAGTTCAAAATTTTCAATATTGATAAGAACGAATATGTAAAGCAGTACACAACTTATCCTTCAAAGGTAGAGCATACTTCATTCTTTACTGATGAGGACGGGGATTTAATCTTACCTGAAGCACTTAAAATCGGTAATTACCGTATTGAGGAAGTGTATGCACCATTTGGATATGTGGTAAACAATAAGTATGTCAACATTTCTGTTGATACTGACACAGCATTTGAGACAGACGGGGATACCAATGACGCAATCATTACCGTGGAATATTCCGATGCACCTGCGGTTGGAGAACTTACCGTAGAAAAGAAGGGAGAGATACTTGATGGCTTCAAGGGCGGACTTCTTGCAAGCTCATATGAGAAAGAGTTTATTTATAAGGAAGGCTCACTTGCCGGAGCAAAATTTGAGGTGTACGCTGCGGAGGATATTTACACAGCAGATAACCAGAAAGATGCAGACGGCAACCGCATTAAGTATTACAGCAAGGGAGACCTTGTGACAACACTTGTAACAGGAGAGGACGGAAAGGCAGTAGCAAAAAATCTTTCTCTTGGACAGTACAGGGTTGTAGAAGTGGAAGCACCATACGGATATGTATTAAATCCGAATGAGCAGAAAGTGACATTCACTTATGTTGATGATAAGACTCCGGTTATCAAGGAAAACCTGACATTTTCTAATGACAGACAGAAACTTGCTATGTCGGTTACGAAGCTGGACGTAGAAGATAATACACCAATCGCAGGGGCAGTATTTGGTCTTTATGCAGGAGAGGATATCAAAAATGCAGATGGCAAGGTTATCATTGAAAAGGGTACACTTCTTGAAAAGGCAGTTTCCGATGAGAATGGAATGATTGCTTTTGTTAAGGATTATCCATTTGCCAAATATGTTGCAAAGGAAATTGAAAAGCCGGCAGGATATGTGACAAATAATGAAGTGGTGAAGTTTGATACAGAGTATCAGGGACAGAAGGTAAAGACTGCCGTTTATAACAGTGAGTATAAAAATACTCCTACAACTTTTGAGTTTACAAAGACTGACATCACAAGCGGGGCAGAGCTTACAGGGGCAACACTTACCGTGCTTGATAAGGACGGAAATGTGATCGACACTTGGACATCTGACGCAAAGGAACCTCATATCATCAAAAAGCTGGTTGTCGGGGAGACTTATACACTCAGAGAGGAATTTGCTCCATATGGATACCTTAAAGCAACAGATATTCAGTTTACAGTAGAGGATACCGGAAAAGTACAGAAAGTGGAAATGAAGGACGAAGTGCCTACAGGTTCTATCGTTATCAATAAGGACGGGGAATTTGTGACAGATACCACTCTTATGAAGGGTTACTGGTATGACTTTATTTTCAACTTCTTCAAGGACAGCCTTGCAGGAGTAACCTTTGATGTATATGCAAAAGAGGACATCGTAAGTGCTGACGGACTTAATACTGTATATCATAAGGCAGGAGACAAGGTGGCAACTATCGTGACAAATGAGAAGGGTGTCGCAAGAATTGATGACCTTCCACTTGGAAAGTATTACCTTGTGGAAACAAAGACACTTGAGGGATTTGTACTGGATGATACACCGATTGACGCTGACCTTTCCTATATCGACCAGAATACAAAGGTTGTTTTCGCAGGAATGGATGTGACAAATGAGCGTCAGAGAGTTCAGATTACTGTAACCAAGACAGACTCAGAGACTAAGGAAGCCCTTGAAGGTGCTGTATTTGGCTTATTTGCGAAAGAGGACATCGTAAACAAGGACGGTAAGGTAATCGTAAAGGCAGATACACAGATTGAAAGAGCAGTAACAGGCAAGGATGGAAAAGTAACATTTACTTCTGATCTTCCGCTTGGACAGTATTATGTCAAGGAGATTGAAGCACCAAAGGGCTATGTTAAGTCTGATAAGATTTTTGATGTGGATGCTTCATATCAGGGAGATAAGGTAAAGGTTATCGAGTTTGAGGCAGCATTTGAAAATGCACCGATTAAGGTGGAGATTTCAAAGACTGATATTACCGGAGAGAAAGAATTGCCGGGTGCAAAACTTTCAGTGATTGATGAGAATGGGAAGCTGGTTGAAAGCTGGACATCTGAGGCAGGAAAGACTCATATGATTGAAAGACTTCCAGCCGGAAAGTACACACTCCGTGAGGAGAGTGCTCCATATGGATATAAGGTGGCTAGTGATGTAACCTTTGAAGTAAAGGAAACAGCAGAAATCCAGAAGGTATCTATGAAGGACGAACAGGCAGTCGGAAAAATTGTCATTGAGAAAACGGACAAAGTAACCGGAAAGCCGATTGAAGGCGTTGTATTTGAAGTAAGGGACAAGGACGGAAATGTACTTGATACACTCACAACTGACAAGAATGGTCACGCAGAGAGCAAGGAACTTCCAATCTGTACTTACAATGAGGACGGCTCATTCAAGGAAGATATCCATTATACAGTGGTTGAGGTAAAGGCTGCTGACGGATATATCCTTGATGAAACAGCTCACGATGTAACACTTCGATATGATGACAATGCACCGGATGTTGTAGTAACAACACTTTCACTTGTCAATGTACCGACAGAACCAAAACTTCCACAGACAGGCGATAATGCAAATCCACTTCTTTATCTTGGTATTGGAGCACTTGCACTTATCACAGGAATCGGAGCAGGACTTCGTGGAAGAAAGAAAAAGAGAAAATAAAGAATAATCAACCTTGCGGGGGAATGTAAGCCAATGACTTATGTTCCCCCGCTTTTTTAGTTTGGAGGATAAGCAGATATGATGAATTATGAGATTTTTAAGGAAGTAGTAAAAGAGAAGTTTATGGACTATATGCCGGATAACTTCAAAGGTATGGAGCTTGTAGTTATGCCTGTGGAAAAGGTAAATATGACTTATGACGGTATCAGTATCAGAGGAAAAGATACTAATATTTCTCCTACTATTTATATCAACGATATGTACAAGAAATACCAGAATTGTGGTGATCTTGAGGAAACACTGATGGCGGCAGGTGACCTTATGATAAGAGCATTAGCCCAGAAACCACCCGTTGTTGATTTTGACAGCTTATACGGGGACGCCAATGAAAAGGTAGTATTCCAGCTTGTTAATACGGAACAGAACAGGTCATTTCTGGAGCAGGTTCCACACAGGGAGTTTCAGGACCTTTCCATTATCTATAAAGTTGTGGTAAATGTCGATGACAGAGGCATTCAGAGTACAAATGTCACGAACAGCCTTGCAAAAAGACTGGGTATGAATGAGGAGCAGCTTTTTAAGTGTGCGGCTGAGAACACAAGAAGAATTTTCCCGCCAAAGGTAAGAAGTATGAATGATGTTATGAAAGATATGTTTTTAAGGGACGGAATGCCAGAGGAAATAGCAGAGATGATGATTAGTGAAGTTCCACCGGAGCAGACACTCTGGGTAATTTCCAATGACAGGGGAATTAACGGAGCAGTGACAATGCTTTATGAGAATGAGCTTCACGAACTGGCAGAAAACCTTGAAAGTGACCTGTATATCCTGCCTTCAAGTGTACACGAAGTCCTTGCGGTGTCTACTGAACTGACTGAACCGGAGGAGCTTGCACAGATGGTGGCAGAGGTGAATATGCAGGAGGTGGCATTGGAAGAAAGACTTTCCAATCAGGTATATCACTATGATAAAGATTTAAGGAAACTCACACTTGCAACGGATACACCGAACAAGAGATTGGACGGTATTGTGGCAGAGCCGCAGCTTGTATATGATGCAAAGGAAAAGGCGAGATAGGAGGCAGCTATGGAGCAGGAACTTACAGTAGAAGAACTGATTGCTCTTATAAACAGCCAGAAAGGTGACTTTATTATCCGTATTGAGTTTGGAGAGGAGGCGGATTCCTGTGACAGAGAAGAACGACTTCAAACTTGATGTTGTATCCATAAGGCTTGTAAAGGAGGCTCCGATTTATTCGGAGCAGTCCTTTAACAAGCCGGAGGAAGTAGCTGCCATAATGGGAGACTGTATGTGCCAGTTCGACAGGGAAGTGGTGTGTGTTGTAAATCTCAGCTCCGACCTAAAGCCTATCAATGTGCATTTTGCAAGTGTTGGTTCGCTGAATGAAGCGATGGCACACCCAAGAGAATTATTCAAGGCAAGTATTTTAAGTAATGCTGCCAGTATGATGTTGATCCACTGCCACCCGTCAGGAAATATATTTCCCAGTAAGGCAGACACGATGATGACAGACCGTATGAATAAGCTGTGTGAGCTTATCGGAATCCCGCTTTTGGATCATATCATCGTGGGAGGAGATAACCGTGCCTTCTTTAGTTTCAAGGAAAAGGGAATGATTGATAATCCAAGAATTACACTCAGTACGGATTACAGAAACCTTGATATTAAGTCACCGCTTGTGGCAGAGCAGGGAAAGGCAAGGTGAGAGTATGGAAGGAAGATTTACAGAGGAGGAACTTGCCATAGCAAAGAGCGTAGACCTCTGTGCTGTCGCAGAAAGCCTCGGTTATACCGTAAAGAGGATTGGAAAATATCACACCTTAAAGGAAATGGACTCAATCCGTATCTATGACAGAAGCCACTGGTACAGGTGGTCAAGGCAGTTTGATAAGGGAAACAATGGCGGCTCACAGATAGATTTCCTGCGTGTATTTGGCGGAATGAGTGTAAAAGAAGCTGTATTCTGGCTCTTGGATTTTGCCGGATACCGGAAAATTGAAAGCACTGCAAAGCAGCCGCTTGTTCATCAGGTCACAAAGAAACAGCCGCAGGAAAGAAAGCCTTTTGTGCTTCCGCAGCCAGCAGGGGATAATTCCTACCTGATATCCTACCTTAACAATGAGCGTGGAATCAGTAAGGCAGTGATAGAACTGTTTTTAAAGGAAAATCTCATATATGAGAGCAGGCATTATCACAATATTGTCTTTAAAGGAAATGACAAGAATGGAGTAACCAGATTTGCAAGTATGCGTGGTGTGTTTGACAAGCAGGGAAAACCATTCAAGTGTGATGTGGAGGGGAATGATAAGAATTATGGATTTAATGTGGTGAATGTAAACAGCACAGAGCTTGTTGTATTTGAGGCGGCAATCGACCTTATGAGCTATGTGGATATATTTGCCGATTATGAGTCAAACAAGCTGGCACTTGGAATGCTGGCGGACGCTCCACTGGAAACCTTTCTTGGAGAACACCCGCAGATTTCTTTTATCCGTTTCTGCCTTGACGGTGACTCACCGGGCAGGAAAGCAGCCGCAGAACTTATGGCGAAATACTATGGACTGGGCTATGAGGTTGAGGGCTGTCCTCCGCCAGCAGGATATAAGGATTACAATGAATGGCTTGTTGCTACAAAACTTAATCTTGCAAATGAGAAAAAGGAGCAGATGATAAGAGCCGGACAGTGCCTTTAAAAAGTGGTGGTAAAAAGCAGTGGTTTTTACGGAAAGTGGTGGCACAATACGGTGGTTTTTTCAAAAAGTGATAGAACAAAGTACCACCACTTTCCGATGCTGTTTTTTCCTATGAATATAAATTATAAAAAGTGGTGGCATAAAGAGGTGGTTTTTACCGGAAATGGTGGTAAAAAGCGGTGGTTTTATTCAAAAGTGGTAGAACAAAGTGCCACCACTCTATATTTTGCAGGGGTATTAGGGGAATGTTCCCCTAACTAGATGGCATTAGGACAGAGATGTCTCTAATGCGTATCTAGCAGTCGCCGGGGACTTACCGGTGACTGGAGCCATAGTGAATATCTACGAAACACGGATAAGGAGGTGCAAGGTGGCAGAGAACAGGGAAATAACACTTTTTTCAGAACCGGAGGAATTGATTGCCTGGGCAGAAGCATATGATAAGCAAATCAACCCTTCGCTAGAAGATGCTGCACTTCTTCTTAATTATATGGAAGGACACGATTATGCAATCGGAACGGATGCAGAGGGGAAGATGTACAGACAGGATATGGCAGAGGAAAATGGTGAGATAGAGCCATATCCGATAGATGATGTGATTGATAAGGTTTATGAATGGAATTATGATTTGATACTTCACGCAGAGGCAAAGAAAGATGATCCGAAAGATTTTCAGGAATACTGTGAATTTCAGAAAAAGTATGACAGCTTAAAAGCAGACGAGAGGGTGTTAGACCGATTATTTGAGAAAACCCGTCACGCTAAAGAGATTGATGAGGTTGCGACAGCACTGGTGGAGGCATTTATCAGTAATCTGGAGGGCAAGGGCAATCTGGATAAGGCGGCAGCCACAATAGCTGAGGGAATAAAGGATTACAGTACAGATAAGAGGGGAAGGTGAGCGTATGGCAGATAAAATCCATTGTATCAGAAAAACGCTCCGCCTTATGCCGCAGGAGGCAGAAATGCTTGCGAAAAAGGCAGGGGAGAGCGGAATGTGTGAAGCAGATTATTTAAGACTGCTCATCAGCCAGAAACCCAATGATTACCCGGAAGTGAGGAAACTTTTAAAAGAGCTTATCAATGAAGTGAACCGTATTGGAATCAATATCAATCAGATTGTATTCAATAACAATGCGGGACTTTATTCCAAAGAGGATAAGACACAGCTTGTTGCCTATATGCGTAAACTCAATCAGAAAGTAAATGAGGCGGTGGTGCAGATTGGCAATCAGTAAAATCCTTAATATGAAAGACTGTGGCGGACATTTTCACGGAAAGCACTTAAAGAGGGCACTTGATTATGTGATGAACACGGAGAAAACGCAGGACGGCAGACTGGTGGGTGCAATAAACTGTCAGATCGATACTGCATTTGAGCAGATGAAGGAAACCAAGCGTAAATTTGGCAAGATTGATAAGCGACAGGGGTATCATATCATACTTTCCTTTAAGGAAAATGAGGTAAACCCGGATACTGCATTTGAGATTACACAGAAATTTGTGCAGGAATATCTTGGCAGGTCATACGAAGCGGTGTTTGTGGTACACGATAATACAGCCCACGTTCATTCCCATATCGTATTTAACAGTGTGAGCTTTGTGGACGGTAAAAAGTACCGCTACGAAAAAGGGGACTGGGCAAAGTATATCCAGCCTATCACGAACAGGCTGTGTCAGGAATACGGACTCTCCATTATTGATGTAGATGATGAGAAGAAGGAGAGGCAGCACGAAGGCTATAAGGACTGGAGTGATTACAGGGAGGGCAATTTTGTATGGTCAGATATGATAAAAAGAGACTTGGATGCCTGTATTTTGCAGGCGAAAGACTATGAGGAATTTCTCGAACTGCTGTCTGAAAAGGGATACCAGATGAAGCAGGGAAAATATCTGGCAATCAAGCCACAGGGTATGACAAGGTTCAGAAGGTGCAAATCTCTTGGGGATATGTACTGTGAGGAAGCAATCCGGGACAGGATTGTAAAAGAGGATATTGCATTTTATAAGAGTAAACAGGAGATACCAAAGGTTTCCATTGTAAAGTGCAAAGTCAGAAGATACCGCAGGGCAGGCTTGTCAGGACTTCAGAAAAAGTATTATGCGAAGCTGTACCGTGTGGGGAAACTTAAAAAAAGACCATACAGTCAGGTATGGAAGTACAGGGAGGATATCCGTAAAATGCACAAGCTGCAGGAGCAGTATTTGTTCCTTGCAAGGCATAATATCCATTCAGCGGAAGAGCTTGTGGGGACGATAGATTCTCTTACGGATAAGAAAAAAGAGACATCGGCAGAAAAGAGCCGGGTTTATAAAGCAAGGGAAAGGAGCAGGGAACTTTTTTCTGCGGCTGATGAGATGGAGACTTTAAAGCCAGCAGAACAGTCCTACAGGCTTGGGGATACCTTCTTTGAAGATGAGCATAGAAAGTGGGTGGCATTAGAGCAGGAATTACAGGCACAGGGATATTCACTTGAGGAAGTGCAGGCTTTAAGAAAGCACTATAAAGAGGAGTATTCGCAGGTGTGTGCGAAAGAAAAGGTTGTATTCCGGGAACTGAATACGGGTAAGGCAATATTAAACAGCATTATTCCGGACAGTATTTCCGATGGAAAAAAGACAGAATACAACAGGGAGATTATAAGAGACAGAAAGGAGCAGTCTGTACGATAGGCTGTTTTTTTATGCAGTTAGGAGGAGCATATGGAACAAAATCTGAATGACAAGCCGTTAAGCAATATGCAGATTACCAGATATATTGAGTCATTGAAAAAGGAAATGAATTTCGATGATGAGGTGTATGGGCTTGTAAAAAGCGACCTTGAGGACGGACTTACACAGGAGCAGACGGAAAAGTATCTGGATAAGAATTTTAACATCGGACAGATGAAAGTATTATCGGAAGGGCTGCATAAGGGTATTCCGGAGGAACTTTTTAATATTCTTCACAACAATAAGCTCTCCGGCAATCAGATGAAGGTATCACTGGAATTTTATGAAAAGGGAGTTCCGGTTGAAACCATACAGGAAGCTGTGGCAAGGGGAGAAAAGCCCGTTGTGATGAGAAGATTGTATGAGGAAATTTTGGGGCAGTTATCAAAGGCAAAAGAGCAGTATCCGCAGGACTCGGAGTATGTGAAAGAGCTGATTGCACAGATGGAAATGGTAGTGAAGAAAATCAACTATCAAGAGGAAAGATACGATGCCCTGAATAAAAAATTATCCGCTGTTGAGGTATTAAAGGAAGATAAGGAAGTCACGGAAAGGCTCGTAAAGGAAAATGAGGACAAGGACGGCATTATAAGCCACCAGCAGGACGAACTTAATAAGGCAAGCAGCACGATTGCCCGATTAAGGGATAACATTGAGCATAAGGAAAAGGAGATGGAGCGTATGAGAGACAGAATAGAATCTCTTGAGGATAAGATTATGAGTGTGGCTTCACAACAGCAGAAAGCCACGGAAACAGAGGAAAATACAGAACCGTCAGAGGCGGTGGAAACCAATGATGATAAGGAGACAGCGAAAACACTGGCAGATACGCAGCCAGTCCCTTCTCCTGTGTACAATGGGATACCCGTATATTATCAGATACCTGTTACGGACTCTGCCGGGCGTGTAATCCAGCACCTTCCAGTTGAGCGTACAGAAAGAAAATCAAATAGCGGTATTGCGGCATTTTTTGCCAGACTTTCATTCAAAAAGAAGTCAAGAGCCGACATTGTAAAGCTGGTTGCAAGCGGTGATCTTGTGCCTGCACAGCTTGTCCAGATAAAGAGTGCCATAGAAAAGGGACTTACGGAAGGGCAGCTTGTGGAACTTATCAATAATAATGTTTCAGCGGAAAAGATGAAGGAGATTATTGAGATTGCCGTGCTTGAAAATAGTATGACAGATTAGGAGGTACTTATGAATTTAGCAGTAGTCAATGAGGCAGTAACAGGGATGAACGGTGTGGAACACGAGTTCACGGAAGAAGAAAAGAACTTTGTAGTGCAGTTTGCTTTCCGAAGCGGAAACAAGGAAGATACGATTTCCCTGATTGAAGCTCTGGCACATTCCACAGACAAGGCAGAATCAGACGAGATTATGGTCACATACAGGTCAAAGTATGATATGAAGCCTGCGTGGGTGGAACAGGCAGAAAACCTGCTTGTGGCACTTGAGATGTACCGCATAGAGGAGGAAAAAGCAATCAGTCATCTGTCTGATATTTTAACTGCGTATGGCATTGATGTATCAGCAGAGGAAATCCGCAATACAAAGCCGGAAGAAATAAGAACAACAATAAGAGAGAAAGCGGAGGTGCGATAATGGCAGAGGAAATTCAGGAAGCGGTACAGATTATCCGTGTCGCATATGACGGAATAGAAATTGCTATGAAAGTAGGCAGTGGCGGTATTGCCGCTATGCAGAAGGCAATCGACTTTTTAAAGGGAATGCTTGATTATGAGAAGTCATTGGGAAAGACATCTATGAGAAAGCTGCTCTTAAAGGGCGGGGATTTACAGGTGTTACAGTTTAAAACGGAAGATATGAGAAAAGTTGAGAAAATGGCAAAGAAATACGGAATTTTATATTCGGTTCTTCCGGACTGTAACAAGGCAGACGGTATGAGTGAGGTTATCTTTCATACAGAGGCAGTTCCCCGTGTGAATATGATGATACAGAAGCTCAAATTTGGCAGGATTGCCACATTTGATGACTATCTGAAGAATGGAGATGAAAAGTCCCTCGGCAAGCTGATGGATTTTTTAAGGAAACAGCAGGGAAACGAGAAAAGTCACACGGTAGAAGGGGATAAGGTGAATTCCGCCATAGACGGACTCATTGAAAAAGTGGGAATGTTTGCTATGGAAAAACAGGCTATCAGTGTGGATCAGGTCAAGGAGAATTTCAGTATCAATGGTGAGCAGGCAGAAAATGTAATAAAACAACTTGAGACAATCGGGGTGCTTGGCGGTAAGAGTGAGGACGGTACTCATAAGGTAATGATGGATAAAGAGGCTTTCATCAACCGTATCAGAGGGTATCAGAGCCTTGCGGACAGAATGAGGGCAATATCCGCCTCAAAGAATACGAACCTGTCAGATGTCACAATCAGCAAGACACTTATTGCAGAAGAAAATGACCACGCAGTAAAGACCAGAGTTCCGGGTACTTGGGGCAAGGATGTCAGATATGTGTGGCTGCGTAAGGAGAACATTATGGATATCCATAATGGAAAGACAATGCTCACATTCCTTGATACCAGCAAGGATTACAAGCTCTATGATGAGCAGAACCGTGTAGTAACTACAAAAAAGGGAGACGAACTTTATACGCATTATGATAAGGTGGAAACATCTGTCAGGGAGCGATATGAAAAGGTTCAGAAGGAACAGAAAAATACCACAAAGAAGAAAACGGTTACTACCAGAAAAGCGAGGTAGCAGCCTATGCAGACAACGAAGAAGAAACCGTCACTGATATTTATTTTGGTGGGTGCAGTGTTATCCGGGTATCTTGGTTATCTGATAAATGGTGCGTGGACGGAAGGGATAGCCTTCAATGACTTTATGAACAGGTTCAATGAAGTGTGTGCAGTTCCTTTTGCCAACTATTACAATTCAAATACAGTAAAAGCAGTAGCCATTGCATTAGGTATTTATGCAATGGCTATTCTTATGTATTACACGAGCCAGAGAAACTATATGCCCGGCAAAGAATATGGTACAGCAAGATTTGAAAACCCAAAGCAGGTCAATAAGATACTGGCTGATAAAGACGAGAATTTCAACCGGATACTCAGCCAGAATGTGAAGATGTCGCTGGATTTCAGAAGGCTGAAGCTCAATGGAAATATTCTTATCTGTGGCGGTTCCGGAGCAGGAAAGACATTTTATGAAGTAAAACCGAATCTTATGCAGATGCCTCATAGCTGTTCGTTTATCTGTACCGATCCGAAGGGCGAGATATTAAGAAGCTGTGGGCAGATGTTAAAGGATAACGGGTACAATGTAAAAGTCATAAATCTTTTGGAAATGGATAAATCAGATTGTTACAATCCGTTTTCCTATATCAGAGAGGAAACCGATGTGGTAAAGCTGATTACCAATCTTATCAGTAATACCACACCAAAAGGCTCAACACCGAGTGATCCGTTCTGGGAGAAAGCGGAAGGGTTGTTCTTACAGGCAATATTCTATTATGTGTGGCTGGAGGTGCAGCCCGCAAAGAGAAACTTTGAGACAGTTTTGAAGCTGCTTGGAGAAGCCGAGGTCAAGGAACCGGGAAAGGCTTCAAAGCTGGATGTCCGTATGAAGTTTTTAGAGGAGAGTTCGCCGCTTGGAGCAAACCACCCTGCGGTCAAACAGTATAACAAATGTATGAGAGGTGCGGGAGATACTGTCCGTTCCATTATTATCAGTGCAAACTCAAGACTTGCATTTCTTGAGAATAAGCAGGTTTTACGCCTGCTCTCCAAAGATGAACTGAATTTATCTGAAATCGGTATCGGAGTCAATGGAGATGGGGAGACAAAGACAGCACTGTTTTGTGTAATTCCGGACAGTGATAAATCCTATAATTTCATTATCGGTATGCTGTACACACAGATATTTCAGGAATTGTACTATCAGGCAGACTTCAACTGTGGTGGCAGACTGCCAATCCACGTTACTTTTATGTTAGATGAATTTGCTAATGTCGCATTGCCCGATGACTTCTGTTCGTTGTTATCGACAATGCGAAGCAGGGAGATTTCAAGTATTATCATCATTCAGAATTTTGCCCAGTTAAAGGCACTTTTCAAAGATACTTGGGAAACAATTCCCGGCAACTGCGATACCTTCATTTATCTTGGCGGAAATGAGCAGAGTACGCACAAGTATGTTTCGGAGCTTTTGGGTAAAGGCACGATTGATAAAAAATCAAGCGGAGAGACAAAGGGCAGACAGGGAAGCTCATCAAGGAATTATGATGTTTTAGGCAGGGAACTGTTTACACCCGATGAGGTCAGAAAGCTGGATAATAAGAAATGCATTATTTTTATCCGTGGTTTTGATCCGATAATGGATAATAAGTATATTCCATTCCGACACCCGATGTTTAATCAGACAGCGGACGGAAAGGGAAAAGCCTATGTCCATAAGACGCAGGGAACTGACCGTATCATCGGACTGCCATTTGAGATTTTATCGGAAAAAGCTGTTAAGCATTATGAAAAAATGAAGGATAAGGGAGAAAATGTGTATATTGATACACTGACCTATGAAGAGTTTATGCTGCTTGGGGATAAGGAATTAAGCAGGAGATTTTCAATGCAGGATGAGGCAGAGCAGAAAGCGAAAATCGACAGAGAGCAGGCAAATGAGCTTGAGTATGCTGATGAGTCGCAGAAGGCGGAGGGCGCCGACAGCACCAGTGGAGGAGAGAAGCCTGTAAGAAATCCTGGAAGGGATAAGCCGAAGTGGGAGGATACAATCACAAACCGAATGATGCACTGGTCATACACAGCGGAGCAGAAAGAGGAAGTGAAGAAAGCACTTGCGGCAGGTGTTCCAAAAACAACGATACTCACATATTTCTATCCGGAAGTGACAGTGGAGAAGATGAGGTCTTATAGAAAGTAACAAGGGGATTGAACAATCACCTTGACAAATTTTGAATGGTAAATTATTATTGTAAGGGGATTGTTCAATCCCCTTACAGGAGGACAAATATGAGAATACAGTTTACAGTTAGTCAGTCAGAATGGAATACATTGGAAATGAAATCTATTAAAGAGGGATATCCTGATGTGCCAAGCTATTGTAAAGATATGGTGCTTAAACAAAGAACTTATGCAATGCTTTGGAACACAGTCACGAAAAAAATAGAAAGTATGCCTTCTGGGGAAAATTTTTTGTTAAAGGATTTGATAGATACTCCACCGTCAAATTTGGGAGTAAAGTTGTATGCTCACCAGAAAGAATTAGGAATTGAAATTATTAAGAAAGATAGTTCCAATACCAATATGTTTAAGAAATTATAAAAGTATAGGTAGTAAAAAGCACTTTTATTAAATAAGAAGGGTGCTTTAAAGCTACTTATGTAATTGCTGATTTTGTATGTTGGTTAAAAAAAATTTAGAATTTCAAGAAAATTATACAAGATAGAGATAATGGAGAGAACTTTTAATGAGAAAAAGAACAAAGAAAAAGATTTTTTGGGGCAAAATAAGGGATAGAATATCTTCTGTTGTAGGGAAAATTAATTGGCAATATATCGCAATTATTGTGGTTATTATTATAGGTGTGTGCGTATTGATTGCCTCTTATTTTATATGTAATAATGATGCGAAAAATATTGCAGTAGGAATTGGAACAGGAATAGTTACATCTGCATTAGTTACAATGTATCTTGAATTGATAAATTCGAGGATAGAGAAAAGAAAAGTGGAAAGATATAAAAGAATGTTGTTAAATCCATTGGCAGAGGCTGTTGATAAATTATATGTGCATATTGCACTTAATATCAATGAGTATCGAGTACGTGAGGAGTTAGGAAATTCTTTTTTACTTCCAATGAATGATACGAAAGAAGTATCTGATTTTTTCTCAAATATGCAAGAAATTGATTTCGGTAGTATAGATAGCAAAGACAAGGAGAAGTATGATACTCTTGTAGGTATTTCATTAACATATTTTACAGAAATAGTTACTCAATATGAAAGGCTGCCTTTTGAAAGTTTGATAATAGAAAATATTATAACACAAGATGAATATGATCAGTTAAAACATTTTACGCTGGTAAATGAGTGTAAAAGATGTATTAATATTTTAAATAGTACGAATTTAGAGGAACAGGAAGAGTACAAAATAACTATTCGATTAATATATGTTACGTTTATGTTTATCAATAGACTAATAAGAATATTTGATTTTATGTCAACGAAGATAGAAAGAGAGAATAAATGGATTAAGTCTCACTTAGATGATATATACTTTAATGAAATTTATCTTTTTTCTGATGAATATATTCAGCAATGCGAGGAAAGAGCAGAAGCAGAAGCGGAATACTATGCAGAACACCCAGAATTAATTGAAGAACAGGAAGAAAGTGAAGAAGATAGACTGCATAGAAAAATTAATGAGGCGATATGGGCAGGAGATGTTGAAACAATAAAAGAATGTTTTCCAAAGATTGATAAAGATAATAAACAAATACAATCAGAATTAACTTGGAGTATTGCAAAAGATGTTATGAAAGATAAGGAATTAAGAAAACTTTACTATCAGAAATATGGAATAAAATATAAAATGCGTAGAGAAAAAAGAAAATAATATAGTTTATAAGCACTTTAGCCAATTATGGTTAAGGTGCTTTTTTTGTGCCTTGAAAGGAGGTGGTCACAGCAAAACATATCGGGGAAAGCCCGGTTTTATCATTACAACAGGCTATGCCTGATTAGATAGAGTAACTTTTAACAGTCAGTTAGGGATTGTCCCTGCTGGCTCTTTTTTTATCGAAAAGGAGACAACCAATATGAGAAAAGAACAGATTATTATGACAACCAACAATAATCAGATGGAGGAGAAGGGTATGAAGAAAAGATTACTTCACTTTAAGAAAAAGTTTGTTCCGGCATTGTCCGGAGCAGTTATGGGGGTAATGCTTATGAGCACTACCTGTTTTGCGGCAGGCGATACTTCGGCAGTAACACAGCCGCTTGAGAACTTAAAAACACTTGTGATTGCAGTTATCGGTGCAGTCGGTGTCATTATCCTTGCAAAGAATGTAATGGAATTTGCACAGGCATATCAGCAGCAGGATTCTTCTACTATGAACTCTGCATTAAAGGGTGTTGTAGCAGGCGTTATTATGGCAGGTATTTCTACTGTTTTGACATTCCTCGGTTTTTAGAAGGGAGTGGATTGGATGGAGAAAAGATACAACATTATCTATGCCGATCCTCCGTGGAAATATGACAGGCAGAAAGGAGAAGGGGTTGCCGCAGACATATATCAGACGATGTCCCTTGCTGAAATAGAGAGTATTCCGGTAAATGAGATAGCGGCGGATGATGCGGTGCTGTTTTTATGGGTAACTTTTCCGAAGCTTAAGGAAGGTCTTTCGGTTATTGAAAGCTGGGGATTTAAGTATAAGACCTGTGCTTTTAACTGGATAAAACAAAATCCCAAGTCAGACTCGTTCTTTGTCGGACTTGGATTCTGGATAAGGAGTTGTTCAGAAATCTGTCTGCTAGCGACTAAAGGGCATCCTCACAGGGTATCACCGAATGTAAGGCAGTTATGTATTGCACATCGTATGCAGCATAGTAAAAAGCCGGATGAAATAAGAAACAGGATTGTTGAACTCTGCGGAGATTTGCCACGAATAGAGCTATTTGCAAGAGAAAAAAGTGAAGGCTGGGATTGTCTCGGAAATGAGATTGACGGAAGGGATATCAGAGAGGAAGTTGGAGCATTACTGCAGGAGAGAGGTGAATAACAGGTATGGATATTTTTAAGCTGGGAGACAAAATACTTGCTCTCCTTGAAGCGGTGTTTGGCTTTTGGAATAACCAGATATCGTTGGTTTTTGCAATGCTTGGACAATCGCCCGTCAGTTTCAAGGGCGGTGGTCCGTGGGCAGTCATTGAGGGAATAGAACCAGTCTTTGTAGCAGTCGGTTCTTCCCTTGTGGTGCTGTTCTTTGTCATCGGTTTCTGCTCGGAAAGCATAGATGTGAAAGAGGAGATGAGGTTTGAATCAATCCTTCGTATGCTTATCCGATTAGGGCTTGCAGAGTGGTTCGTTGCAAATAATGTCACGATTATGAAAGCATTTTTTACTTCCATAGGAAATCTAGTAGGACTTATTTCGGCAGGAACGACAACACAGCTTGCCATAGACAGTACACAGGCAGATGTCATCAAGGGACTTGGATTTGGAGAAAGCCTTGTAATGCTGATACTTACGGCATTGCTCGCAATCATCATTATTATCTGTGGTTTCTTTATCATTTACACCGTGTATTTCAGATTTTTAAAAATACTGATCATCGTTCCGCTTGGAGCAATCGCCTGTTCCACAATGGCAGGAAACAGAATGGTAAGTCATACGATGTCAACCTACTGTAAGTATTTCTTATCCTGTGTGTTTGAAGCGGTAACAATGGCACTGGCGATTGTAGTTTGCAACGCATTTATCAATGCAGGGCTTCCGTCCTTTACGGGAAGTTATGCAGACTGGGCACAGACACTTATTTATCTGTGTGAAATGACATTTACCATAGCGATGACGGTTGGAAGCGTGAAGGGAGCACAGACACTTACAAGCAAGGCATTTGGATTGTAGAAGGAGGCATTTATGGATAACGAAAAGAAAGCGGTAACTTATAATTCCAGTTTAACCGGGGAGACACAGGTAACTCTCGATATTCAGCAGTATATGAATAACAAGTCAATGTATATCGGTCTTATGTGCAGGGAAGATGGCTATGATGAGCCATTCGGTGATGTGACCGTGAATTTATCTTTTGAAGCACCGGATTACTGCGGGTATCTGAATGTAAATGATATGCCGGATATTGAGCAGTTTATCACAGACAATGAGCTTGGGGAGTTTACAGGATTTACACAGAGGAGTGGTTATTGTGAATATCCTCTTTATATGTTCAATGTCGATAAGCTGAGAGAACTGTGTCCAGACGGAATGGAAAAGTATGAGGCAAATATCGGTATGGAAAGAAAACCGGAGACAAAGGAGTTATCAAGATAGGGGGTAGAGGACAATGGTTATTGAAATAAACAAAGATATTGACCGTTATCAGGAATCGGTGGCAATGGGACTTACGGCAAAACAGCTTATATTTTCTATTGCAAGCGTAATCGTTGGTGGCGGTATCGTCTTACTTCTTTATAAGTATATTGGTCTTACTGGTTCTGCTTATGTGGCAATTCCCTGTGTGGCTCCGATAGCACTTGGAGGATTTTATTCTTTTAATGGAATGAATTTCTATGAGTATATGGGAAAGAAGCTGCACTTTATGTTTGGGAACAGGACACTCACCTATGTATCAACAGAGGGAGAGTTGGCAGTTAAGGAGTTTGAGCAGGGACAGACAGGACAGGTAAAGAAGAAAGGCAAAAAGGCTGAAACAGAGATAACAACATCTGAGTCGGCAGTAAAGAAGCAGGAAGAATTTGAAGAAATGAAGAAAAAGACCAGAAATATGCTGCTTGGACTTGCAGCCGTGTTTGTACTGGTTATAGCTGGTGCGGCTGCTTATAAGGCAATGCACTAGCAATAAAATAATGTATCTGACCGTAAGGTCGGGAACAAGCCCGTTGGGTGATGTTCCCGGCGGGCTTTCACAGATAAGAAAGCGAGGTTAGAGACAATGGGTTTATTTACAGACGGATTTAAGCTCTTGAAAAAGGCAAGTGAGCCTTTGTACAAGACACCGAAATCCATTCAGGAAACCATAGAGATTATGGCGGTGGCTGAAAACGGTATTTTTGAAGTAAGCAGGAATAAGTATTCCAAGTGTTACCGCTTTCAGGACATCAATTACACAACAGCAACAGAGGACGAGCAGATTGGCATTTTTGAAAGATACTGCAGATTCTTAAATTCGCTTGACTGTAATTATAAGATTACGATTAACAATAAGAACAAAAATATGGAAGAACTCCGTGACAAGGTTCTTATTGCAGAAAGAAATGATGGCTTCAATAATTACCGCAGAATCTACAATGAGATTATTGAGGAGAAGATTATTGAGGGCAGACAGGGGATTGAACAGGAAAGATACCTGACAATCACGATTGAGAGAAAGAACTTCGAGGAGGCAAAGGCACAGTTTGCCACACTTGAGGCAACGATACACAAGGCTTTCATTGAGCTGGGTGCAGAGATTGTGCCGCTTAACGGCAATGAAAGACTGAAAGTGCTCTATGACTATTATCATCTTGGCGATGAGGGCAGTTTTGATTTTGACATCAAAGCAGCAAAGAAGGTCGGAGCAGATTTTAAGAATGATTTATGTAATGGTATGGTGAAATACTTTCCAGACCATTTTGAGGACGAGAGTAAATACTGCAAGGCACTTTTTATCAAAAAGTATCCCAGCAGTTTATCTGACAGATTTATCAATGAGATTACTTCCCTTCCTGTCCACTCCATTACCAGTATTGATGTAGTGCCTGTGCCAAAGGATTTGACTACAAAGGTGTTGCAGAAGAAATATCTTGGGATTGAGTCGGATATCATCAAACAGCAGAGAGTCCGCAACAAGAATAATGACTTCTCCACAGAAATCTCTTATGCAAAGAGAACTGAAAAAAAAGAGATTGAGGCGATTATGGACGATGTCCGTGAGAATGACCAGTGTCTTTTCTTTGTGGGAGTTACCATTATTCTTATGGCAGAGAGTAAGAAGGAGCTTGAGAGTGTCTGTGAAACAGTGGAAACAATCGGAAAGCGTAACAGTTGCACGATTGATACCCACTACTTAAAGCAGAGGGAAGCACTCAACACGGCACTTCCGATTGGTGTAAGACAGGTGGAAACAATGCGTACCCTTCTTACCCAGTCGCTTGCGGTGCTTATGCCATTCAATGTGCAGGAGCTTAATGACAGCACAGGAAACTATTATGGTATCAACCAGATTAGCAAGAATGTAAATATCGGCAACAGAAAGAAACTCATCAACGGAAATGGCTTTGTATTCGGAGTACCGGGTTCCGGTAAATCGTTCTTCTGTAAAATGGAAATGGGCAGCGTATTCTTGTCGGGAGATGATGAGATTATTGTTATCGATCCGATGAATGAATATTTTGATATTGCACAGACTTATGGCGGAACCGTGGTAAATATGTCCACATACACGGACAATTATGTAAATCCGCTGGAAATGGACGTGTGGAGCCTTGATCCGAATGATTCAAAGGGAATGGTAAGGGAAAAAGGTGAGTTTATGCTTGGTCTTTGTGAGCAGTGTATCGGAGACAGCTTAAATTCCAGACAGAAGTCAATCATTGACCGCTGTGTGAGAAAGCTGTATATCGACATCGCAAGGAGCAGGGAAAAGTATGTCCCGGTAATGAGCGATTTCTATGATATCCTTATGGAACAGCCGGAGGAGGAAGCAAAGGATATTGCATTGTCTTTGGAGCTTTTTGTAAATGGTTCTCTTAATATCTTTAATCATCAGACAAATGTTGATGTAGATAACCGATTTACAGTATATGGTATCAGGGATTTGGGTACAGAACTCAGTCCTATCACAATGCTTGTTATGATGGAGTCCATTCAGAACAGAATTGTAGAAAACGGACAGAAGGGCAAGGCAACTTGGCTCTATATTGATGAGTTCCACGTTCTGCTTAATTCAGAGTATTCTGCGAAATATTTACAGCAGCTCTGGAAAAAAGTGAGGAAACAGGGCGGATTATGTACGGGTATCACCCAGAATGTCGTGGACCTTTTACAGAATTACACAGCCACTACAATGCTTGCAAATTCAGAGTTTGTTGCACTCTTAAAGCAGGCGAATACAGACAGTTCCAAGATGGCAGAGGTTATCGGTGTATCAGAGGCACAGCTTCGTTTCGTAACCAATACTGCGTCGGGAATGGGACTTATCAAGTGTGGCTCCGTGGTAATTCCGTTTGATAACCAGATCAGTAAGGATACCGACCTTTACAGACTGTATAACACCAATATCCACGAAAAGATTGCGGAGCAGAAGAAAAGGGAGGCAAAATTTGCTGATTAGAATTGCATTTTATGGTTTTGTGTGTTATTTTCAAGAGGAAATGAGGTGATAGGAAATGAAGGAAGCTGTATATCAGAGAAAAAGTTACAATAGCGATGAGTTTGAGCAGTATAGCAATCAATCCGGTTATGCGGAAGGCGATATGCTGAAACAGCTTGAGGGAAAAGACATTATTACACTTGATGATAACAAGGAAATCATTTCTGCTAAGGTGGAAAATGGAAAGGTAGTCAATAAGATAATATAAAATAATGTATCAGCCATTTGGATTAAGTTCCGAATGGCTATTTTTTTACCCTTTTTTAAGGATACAGAAAGAAGGTGAGGACTTTGAAGATAAAGAAAGTGGATGACAAGCCTATGGTCATTCACACGAAGGAGAAAGCAAAGATTCATTCCCACGAACCGAAGAAAGCCAAGATTAAGGGCAGTAACATTTATACCGTACAGCGTGGTCCGAAGATTGCCAGTGCAAAGGTAAATGATAATACGGATAAAAAGAATGTTTATCGTAAGAGTACCGTTAATCAGGCAGAGAAAAAGGAGAAGGGACTTTCTAAATTCAATTGGAATATAAGGGAGTCCAAGACTTCTATCAAGACGAAGAATACCAATCTTCATATAGCAGGAAGAACGGGAGCACTTGCGGCTGGAGCTGTTACGGAACAGGTGGAAGGCGGGCAGGAAGTATCACAGGCAGCTTACCTTGTCTATGAAGCAAGCCGCCCGGTTACGGGAACTGCTTCAAGGGGAGCGTCACTTTTCAGAAAGAAAGCGGCAGCCGAAGCCAAGAAGCGTATCAAGAAGGTAGAAGCAGGAAAGAAGCTGGCGAAAAAGACAGTAAAGAAAGCTGCCAGTGATACAGCTAAGACAGCAGCCAAAGAGACTGCGAAGGAAACTGCCAAGACCACGGCAAAAGTGGCTGCCAAAACTACGGCAAAGGCGGCAACCACAGCGGCAGGGACAGCGGTTGCACCGGGAGTCGGAACAGTAGCCGGTATTGCGGCAGGCTATGCTACTGGTGTATCCATTGAGGCAAAGGATGCGAAAATGGCAAACAGGAGTAGGAAGATTAAATTCTTTCTGGATAAGATGAAGGCACAGGAAAACCAGACGGACAGCGTTGTAAAACTGATAAAAGACCTGATTGTAAGAAAAGCTGTTTTATGGGTAAAAGCGGCAGCCCCGGTTATCGGACTTGTGCTTTTACTGCTCGTTCTTTTGGTGGCAGTTGTTGCAGTTCCGGTGATTGCTGCGATAGCAATTCTTTATAATTCACCATTTGCATTATTCCTGCCTCCACTGGAGTCGGGGGATACGGTGCAGACGGTAACAAGTGCCTATGTGCAGGAATTTAACCGTGATGTGAATACCCAAGTGAATGAGCATACCGGATATGACCTCGGAGAGCTGGTGTATGTCGATTATGAGGGAATGGACGAAAATCCAAGTAACTACTATGACATAATGGCGGTCTATATGGTCAAGTATGGTGTCGGAGATACGGCAACCGTTATGAATGATAAATCAAAGGGCTGGCTGCAGGCGGTAGTGAATGATATGTGTTCCTACACTACAAGCAACGGAACGAAAGATGTGGAGGAAACAGACGCAGACGGCAATGTGACAACAGTTACAAAGTCGGTGCTGTATGTAAATGTCACGCTTAAATCATACAGGGATATGATTTCCGTTTATGGTTTTAATTCTGATCAGGTGGAAATGCTTGAGCAGATTATGAGTCCTGAATTTATGGGACAGCTAGGCTACGCAGGAAGCGGAAGCGGCGGAGGCGGTGGAAGTCCCGGAGTAAGTTCAATGACAGAGGAGGAGATAAATGCTGTATTAAGTAAAATCACAGACAGCAGATTAAAAACAGTCTGTTCATACGCACTGCACAGAGTCGGTTATCCTTACAGTCAGGAGTTGAGGGACAGCGGCAATTATTATGATTGCAGTTCGCTTGCTTACTATTCGTGGAAAGACGCAGGAGTGGATATCAGCCACGGAGGAGCAACCACAGCAGCGGCAGAAGCACAGGGACTTGATGAAGCAGGAAAGACCGTATCCTATGAGGAAATGCAGCCGGGTGATTTGACTTTCTACAGCTTTACAAGCAACGGAAGATATAAAAACATCAGCCACGTAGCGGTTTATGTGGGAGACGGTAAGGTAGTGGAAGCCTTAAATGAAAATTCCGGTGTTGTTTACCGTGATGTGGCAAGTGTCGGAAAGATTGTAGTGATTGGCAGACCATAAAACAACAGAGAGGGCATAAGTCCTCTCTGTGACAGGAGGTAAGAATGGATTTAAAAGATATGATTCTTGTAACGGAAAATTATAAGGGAACAGAAAAAAATATGCTTATGACTCTGGAAGATTATAAGAAGTTTGTTTCCATTGAGGATATGTCAGAACTTGCAGAGCATATGCTGCTTCTTGGAAGAACACTTGCACAAGGGGAAGGCTTTACGGAGTATTACAGGGCAGCGAATGTTACGGTTTTTGCGAAGTTCTGTAGTGATGATGTGGAGCTTGGACGCTTCCTGCAAGGATATTACAGTGATTTTCAGGAGTTTCATTTTGATAAGGCGGCAAGTTCACCGGAGTGCATTGCAAAAATGAAAGAAATCGGAATGACGGATAAAGGCTGGATTGATGATTTTATACTGCATTATGAAAAAAGAGACAGGACATTTGAGAGAGGACAGACCTTTCATAATTTCAATGACCACGATTATATGGTGCTTGAAGCATTATCCCCACGAAATCTTGTGGTAATGGATATGAAAAGCGGTTCTCTTACGATTGCTCTTGGTGCAACAGAGTATGACAGATACCCGAAGGGTGAGAAGCCGACAAAGGATAATACGACAATAGGGGTATCGTGGGAACACGGCATTTATCTTGGTTCCACGCTTTCACAGACCAACTTTAGGGCATACAAAGCAGAGTATGGGACACCAGAAAGAATGGAAAATCTCTATGATTACAGGGCAACGCTCAAGAGAAAGTATTATTTTCTTGAGGCTTTGTCAAAGGACGATGATATACCGGATAAAATCCAGAACGCAATTTTAAGCCATATCTATGCGGAATATAAGACGCTGGAGGAGGATACCTTTTTAGACCGCCTTGATGACGGAAAGTACGATGCAGGCTTTGAAAAGGAAAAGGAAAGATTGCAGGAAAAGAGCAGATAAAAAATTTATGCAGGAGGGGTTATGGATAAAGAATTTGATATTGAGATAAAAGAAGTTCTCTCAAGGGTAGAGACAGTAAGGGCAAAGTCGCTTGACGAAGCCATAAATAAGGCAATGGATATGTATTATTCAGAAAAGATAGTCCTCGATTCAGAGGATATGAAGGGAGTTGATTTTTCGCCATACAGCGAAGAACAGCTCCCATCTTCATTAAAGGAAAACGGAGGAATGACACGATGAAAAATGACCAGACAGCAGTAATTAAGAATATGGAATTTTTATTAAAAGAGCTTCATAAGGAATGGGAAAGACCGGGAGAGGTAAAATCCTCTGTCCGTATTCCTTATGAGAAAGTGGAGGCAATAAACAGAAAGCTCAATGGAATTCTCTATGAGACACAGCAGTCATCTGACAGCGATGGACTTACCTTTAAGCAGAGCATAGCAAAGTCAAAGCAGTGTTATGTGCTTTTAAGGATTATGCGTAAGATTGTAAAAGGAAAGGATAAGTGTGAGAGACAGGCGGTTGATGCAGAATTTATGATTGAACTTGACAGGGAGGAGTCAAAGCTCTTTAAGGAAATGTTTGCAGAATTACTGGAATAGGGAGGTCGCAGGAATGAAATATAATATCATATATGCCGATCCGCCCTGGCAGTTTAAGACCTATTCAAAGCGTGGCAGCTTAAAGAAGTCAGCAGACTGTCATTATTCCTGTATGGACTTGGAGGATATCAAAGCACTTCAAGTGTCAGACATCGCAGCAGAAGATTGTATCTTGTTTTTGTGGGTGACATTTCCCTTGTTAAGAGAGGGGCTTGAAGTAATGAGGGCTTGGGGATTTACCTATAAAACGTGTGGTTTCAACTGGGTAAAAAAGAATAGAAAAGCAGATAGCTGGTTTATGGGACTTGGATACTGGACTCGGTCCAATTCAGAAATCTGTCTGCTTGGAACAAAGGGGCGCCCGTTAAGGGTGTCCCGTTCCATTTCACAGATATGTGACGCAAGAATAATGGCACACAGCAAAAAGCCGGATGAAATCCGTGAGCGTATTGTTGAGTTATGTGGAAATCTTCCCAGAATAGAGCTTTTTGCAAGGGAGAGGTGTGAAGGCTGGGTGAGCATTGGTAATGAGATTGACGGAAAAGACATTAGAGAAGCAATATTGGAGGTGTAGAGTATGGGCGTTGATATGAAGGTCAAAGCGATATATGATTCTGAAATCAGCAACATCACCCATTCTGAAAAGAACTGGAAAGATGTACTAAAGGTCGCAGGTCAGTTATACCGCTATGAATTTGATAATATCGTTATGGTAACAGCTCAGAGATCACCGGAGAAAAGTACCCTTATGGCAGATTATGACACTTGGAAGAAAGTGGGAAGATATGTAAAGCGTGGAGCAAAGGGCTGTGCAATCTTCCCCTCAAGGGCACTTAATCCCCGTATGAGATATATTTTCGATATCAGTGATACGGGCGGAAAGAATGTGAAGCTGACTTGGGATTTGGAAGGGGAAAACCTGAAAAGCTATGCAGACTTTCTGGTATCGGAAGGACAGATGGAGCAGTATGACAGCGATGATGTAGAATCATTAAAAAATACGCTAAAACAGTTTACAGGAACAAATGTTTGGAATATAATAAAAGAGGAGTTCGGGGATAGAATGTCCGAACTTATGCAGCTATCAGGTAGTGTGATAAAGGAATTCAACGAAAAACGCAAGGGCTTACAGCAGGATAGCAATATGGAGCAGTTGGTATATTCCAGTGTTATGTATGCTGTAGGGACGAGATGTGGATTTGACTTATCTGTGCAAGAACAGGATTTCAGTCAGATTGTAAACATCAAAGATGAGGAGATAGTTTACCGTCTTGGTTCCCTTGTATGCGATGTCTCCTGTAGTGTTCTTAGAGAATTTAGCAAGAATTTAAAAACGATTGAGAGCGAAAGGAGAATATCATATGTTAGAAGCGATGAATTACAAGGAAGTGGACGGACTGCTGTATCCGGAGCTGACAATGCCGGACGAGACAGAGGACTTGACGAAGCTGGGCAGATACGGAAGAATGGCAATGAAGTATCTTCTGGAGAACGAACCGGCAAGGTACAAGACACTGATGAGGTTCGGGAAGATGTACGAGAAGATGTCGGAAGTAGAGAAGGAAGCAAACCAGCTTTACGACCAGTTGGAGGAACAGTATCTAATGAAGCACAAGCCACAGAACCCGTCATCGACAATGGAGATGTGGAAGATAAGAGAGCAGGCGAAGATGCAGGCGGAGGAAGTAGTGCTCCACCAGATCGTGATGAAGTTTCATTAGAAACACAGGAAGAATTGAATAGAGAGCTTGATGAGATTAACTCATTGGGTGTCAGTAAGGAAGCCGAATATACACAGGCTTCCTTTTTTTTCGACCAAAATGGGCAGGCAAGTTTTGGTGTGAAGCAGCCGGAGGAAACCAGACACAATGAATTTATGCGTCAGTTCGAGGAGGACAAAAAGGCTGCCCTTGCCGGAAAATATAATTACCTTAATCCAAAGAAAGCAGAGAGTGTACCAAGTGAGTATGTAAAAGAGATACTTATGAGAGGAACTGGCTTTGTTGGTGGAAAAGGCAGGGTGTGTGAAATCTATCAGACAGAGATAGACGCAGGAACCAGAGCAAAGCGTATCAAGGCAGAGTATGGTCAGGGCGGTGCAAGCTGGCCGCTTGACGGTCTGGGCTTGCACGGGTATGACACATTTCACGGTTCGGGACTTCGTATCCAATGGAAAGATGAAGATGGAGAAGTAGAAGGATATGTTTCGTGGAAAAATGTCGAAAAGGAAATCGGTGTGCTTATCCTTACCGGGGAATACCAGCCGGAAAGACTTCGTATTGATGAGCTTGCAATGGACGGACTTCGTGAAGATGATGAAGTCATTGACGCAGAATACAGTGAAGTTGATACGCAGGAGGAAAAATCAGAGATTGATGATTATGCAATTCCTGATGAGCCTGACAGTTATGCCGTAAACAGGGAGGCGGCTGAGTTAAAGTATATCAAGCCGATTGATTATGCAAAGCGTGTGGCAGAGATGGATGAAGATTTGAGAGATGCCATTGAGATACTTGTGTCGGAATGTAGCTGCTACACACCATTCCGTGCTTTCCTTATGGATGTGGTGCAGTCGGATTTTGCATTTATGCCGAATAAGCTGGAGCTTATCAGTGATATAGCTATGGGAAATGTAGAGGGTGAGCGAAAGGCATACTGCAATAATCAGTATGGGCTTACCGAATACACTTTAAGCAGTGTAGATGTGAAAGTAAGCTATAAAAACAGAAATGGAGAGAGAGTAGAGGATACCGTATCGTGGCGTGATGTCTATGAAATCTTATCCTATATGGTAAAACAGCCATTCTACTGTGGAGAGGATCAGAAAGCAATCTATCAGACCATAAAAAATAAGATTGACAGGGAAACAATGAATCCTGTTTACCGCAGGTTCTTTGATATTGAGGACAGTATAAGACAAAACCGTCTTGAGAACAGGGAACGTGCGATTGCAAATGGCTGGAATACCAAGATTGACGCAGACGGTCATATAATTTCTGATGATAAGAAAGTATTAGCCGATATTTCACAGAATGATACCGAACCACAGGAGGCTGCCACTGAAACACCTGTACCGGAAGTATTACCGCCAGTGGAAGGTGAGAGTGGAAAGGAAAAACCACAAAAACAGCCTAAAATCAATTTCCACTATAACCTGTGGGAAACAGAAAAGGGCGGTGCAAAGACCAGATACCAGTGGAACATTGACGCAATCCGTACACTAAAGCAGATTGAAGCAGAAAACAGACTTGCAACACAGGAGGAGCAGGCTGTTTTATCAAAGTTTGTCGGCTGGGGTGGTTTGTCACAGGCATTTGATGAGAATAATGCAGCGTGGAGCAAAGAGTATGCAGAGCTGAAAGAGCTTCTTTCTGATGAGGAATACAGTGCGGCAAGAGCAACTGTAAATAATGCCTTTTATACTTCACCTGAGATTGCAACGTGTATTAACTCCGCACTTGTGCAGTTTGGGTTTAAAGGCGGAAATGTCTTGGAGCCTTCTATGGGTATCGGAAATTTCTTCGGAAGTATGCCAGCACCAATGCAGCAAAGTAAGCTGTACGGAGTGGAGCTGGACAGCATATCGGGAAGGATTGCAAAACAGCTTTACCAGAATGCCAATATCAGCATTACGGGATTTGAAAACACCACATATCCGGATAACTTCTTTGATGTTGTTGTGGGAAATGTGCCGTTTGGAGATTATAAGATATTTGATCCAAAGTACAATAAGTACAACTTCCGTATTCACGATTATTTTCTTGCAAAGGCACTCGATCAGGTAAGACCGGGCGGTATGGTTGCAGTGATTACCACAAAGGGAACACTGGATAAGAGCAATCCAACTATCCGAAAATATCTTGCAGAGAGAGCAGAGCTTGTGGGAGCAATCCGACTTCCGAATACTGCATTTAAGGATAATGCAGGAACGGAAGTCACAGCCGATATCCTGTTTTTACAGAAAAGGGAACGAAAGATTGATATAGAGCCGGACTGGGTACATCTTGGTGTCACAGACAATGGCATAGCAGTCAATTCCTACTTTGCAGATCACCCGGAAATGATGCTCGGTACAATGCAGTATGATACAAGAATGTTCGGGCAGGACAGCAGATATACCGTCTGCGTGAATGGTGATGAGAACTTCAATCTGTATGAAGCACTTAATAAGGCAATCAGTAACATTAAAGCACAGATGACAGATTTTGAAAGACTGGCAGACAATGAGGAGCAGGCAGAGGAAGTCATTCCCGCTGATCCGGATGTGAGAAATTATACTTACACATTCTTTGAAGGAAAGCTCTATTACAGGGAAAATTCCGAAATGGTAAGAAAAGAAGTATCACAGACTGCCGAGGAGAGAATCAGAAGTCTTGACGAAATCAGACAGATAACAAGAGAGTTGATTGATATCCAGATGGAGGGCTGCAGTGATGAGGAGCTTGCAGATAAACAGCAGCTTTTGAATGTAAAATATGATAAATTCGTTGGAAAGTATGGAGCAATCACTTCCAAAGCAAATCGTACAGCGTTCAGGGATGACAGCGATTATCCGCTTCTTTGCAGTCTTGAAGAAGTAAATGAGGACGGGGAGGTGAGAAAAGCTGATATGTTTTATAAGCAGACGATTAAGGCAAAGTCCGTGGTGGACAGGGTAGAAACTGCGGTTGAGGCTCTTAATGTATCAGTCAATGAGTTTGGATATGTAAATATCCCTTATATGCTTTCCATTTATGAAACAGACATGGATACTCTCATAAAGGAACTCGATGGAATTATTTTCCTTAATCCTGACCGTTACAATGAAAATAACCCGGACGCAGGTTGGGAGACAGCAGACGAATATCTGTCGGGTAATGTAAGAGATAAGCTGCGTGTTGCAAAGGCAATGGCGGCGGATACTGGCAATCCACAGGCAGAAAGATTTGCCGCTAATGCCGCAGCCTTAGAGGAAATTCAGCCGGAATGGATTGAAGCATCGGATATTGATGTAAAGATTGGAACAACTTGGATTGAGCCGCTTGATTATGAGCAGTTTATTTATGAGTTGCTTAATACACCAAAGAGGGCAAGGGCAATCAGAACAGAGTATTATAATTCCGGTATTCAGGTTCACTTGAATAAAATGAGTATGGAATGGTTCATTGAGAATAAAAGTATGGATAAACATTCCGTGGCGGCAACAAAAACCTATGGTACAAGCAGAATGGACGCTTATTCTATTTTTGAGGAAACCCTGAACTTAAAAACGGTCACTGTCAGGGACAGGATTGATGATGGTGATGGCAAGTACCATTATGAAGTCAATAAGAATGAGACAATGCTTGCAAGGGAAAAGCAGAATATGATTAAGGAGAAGTTCAAGGAATGGCTGTTTGCAGAACCGGAACGCAGACAGAAGTATGTGGAATATTATAATGAAACCTTCAATAATATCCGCCTGCGTGAGTATGACGGAAGCCACTTGCAGTTTCCGGGAATGAACCCTGAAATTGAATTAAAGCCGCACCAGAAGAATGCAGTAGCAAGAATCCTTATGGGAGGAAATACCCTGCTTGCCCACTGCGTCGGTGCCGGAAAGTCCTTTGAAATGATGGCTGCGTGTATGGAACAGAAAAGGCTCGGACTTGCAAATAAGACAATTATGGTAGTGCCAAAGCCACTTATTGGGCAGACGGCAAGTGAGTTTTTAAGGCTTTATCCGTCAGCAAATATCTTGGTTGCAACGGAGCGTGATTTTGAAAAGAGCCGCAGAAAGCAGTTTGTATCAAGGATTGCGACAGGCGATTATGACTGTATCATTATGTCACACTCGCAATTTGAGAAAATCCCAATCTCGCCGGAGAGAAAGGAGCGAATGCTTAATGAGCAGATAGAGGAAATCACTTATGCGATTGATGAAATGAAGGAGAGAAACGGGGAACGCTGGACAGTAAAGCAGATGGAAAGCCAGAAGAAAAAGCTGGAGGAACAGCTTAAATCACTGACCGATGAAAGCAGAAAAGATGACCTCATTACCTTTGAGGAGCTGGGGGTTGACTCTATTATGGTAGACGAAGCACACAATTTTAAGAACCTTGCCATTTTTTCTAAGATGAATAATGTGTCAGGAATCAGCAGTTCAGGGGCTAAAAAGTCAACGGATATGCAGCTTAAATGCCAGTATTTATCAGAGATAAATGATGGCAGGGGCATTGTATTTGCTACCGGAACACCTATAAGCAACACGATGTGTGAGATGTATGTTATGCAGCTTTATTTGCAGAAGTCGGCACTTGAGGAAATGGGAATTCATCATTTCGACTCGTGGGCGGCTAACTTCGGAGAAGTAACAACAGCACTGGAGCTTACAGTTGAGGGCAGTGGTTTCCGTTTCAAGAGCAGATTTAATAAATTTACCAATCTGCCGGAGCTTATGAATATCTTTAGAGAGGTAGCAGATGTGCAGACAGCGGATATGCTTGACCTTGATGTGCCAGCACTTCGTGGCGGCAAGCCTATCATCGTGGAGTCGGAGCCGGACTGGTATGTGAAGCAGGTAATGGAAGATTTTGTGGTAAGGGCAGAAAGGATAAGAGGCGGAGGTGTTGATCCAAGCGTTGACAACTTCTTAAAGATTACACACGAAGCAAGACTTCTTGGAACAGACGCAAGACTGATTGATAAGGACGCACCGAACAATCCGGACGGGAAGCTCAATAAGGTAGCGGAAAATGTCTGGAAAGAATATGTAAAAGGAAATGCTGATGGTCATATAGGCTGTCAGCTTATCTTTTCGGATATCGGAACACCGGGACCGGATAAGGACTTTACGATTTATGATTATCTGAAGGAGTCACTTATCAAGTATGGTATTCCTGCGGAGGAGATAGCATTTATCCACGATGCAAAAACAGATGCACAGAGGGACGCACTTTTTAAGGAAATGAGGACAGGTAAGAAAAAAGTCCTTATCGGTTCGACAGACAAGTGCGGAACCGGAGTTAATGTACAGACACACCTTGTTGCAATGCACCACGTCGATTGTCCGTGGAAGCCTTCTTCCATTGAACAGAGAGAGGGCAGAGGTATCCGACAGGGAAATGAAAACGATGAGGTGGCAATCTATAGATATGTTACAAAAGGAACCTTTGATGCGTACAACTGGTCGCTTGTGGAGAATAAGCAGCGTTTCATCAGTCAGGTTATGACAAGCAAGGCAGTGAGCCGAAGCTGTGAGGACATTGATGAGGCAACCCTTTCCTACGCCGAAATTAAGGCGGTTGCTACAGGCAACCCTTTAATCAAGGAAAAGATGGAGGTTGACAATGATGTCCAGAGATTAAAGCTCTTAAAGGCGTCTTATGATAATCAGAGGTACGGATTGCAGGATAACTTTATGATCAAGTATCCAAAACTTATCAAAACTGCGACAGAGAAACTTGCCAATGTCAGGGAAGATATAAAGGCAAGGGATAAGGAGCTGATTGATAACTCGGACTTCGCCATTACCATAGGTAATGCAACTTATACAGAAAGAGTGGACGGTGGAACCACGATGCTTGAAGCAATCAGCAAATGCAAGACAGGCGAAACCACTTCAATCGGTAAGTTTCACGGCTTTGAGCTTCTGGTAGAAAAGAATTTCCTCAGTATCAACTATATGGTGCTTCGTGGAAAGACGGAATACAAGGCAGAGCTTTCCACAAGTCCGGTGGGAAGTATGGTAAAGCTGGAGAATCTGTTCAACGGACTTCACGAAAATGTAGATTTTCTGGAAAAGAAGATTGAACAGTACCAGAATGACCTTGAGGCTTCAAAGGCAGAGTATGATAAGCCGTTTGCACACAGTGCGGAACTGGAAGAAAAACTTGCAAGGCAGTGTGAATTAAATGCCCAGCTTGACCTTGAGAACGCAAAGGCTATGGACGCAGATCTAGGCGGACCGGACGAAGAAAAGTTTGAGGACAGAATAGAAAATGCGGGCATTGTTGCAGAGGATAAGGGAATTTATATGACAGACAGAGACAGGAAAAGATAGGAGTGGGACTCTATGAACATAAGGAAAGTGGTCGCAGGACTACTGATTGCAGCAGGGATTGCCATTATGGCAGTCCCTTTTTTCAGTTCAAAACAAGGAACAATGCGTTTTGTTGTCAGGTGCAGATATAAGGAGGCGGCAGATGAATAAGAGATACCGACTTGGGGAGATAGAAGAAACAGTATCGGAAATGGAGGAGTTAATCGACACCCCGGACGATATTGCAGAGATTGATGATGACTTTCAGATAGTCGTAAGCAGCTGGTCTGTATATGTCGAAAGCCTGAACCTGATACTCAGACAGGGAGTTGCCTGTATCTGGGATGCGGAGGCAGGATTATTTATGCCTGACTTTGATGTGACTATCATGTATGAGGGGAACATCGAAACACAGGAATGGCTCTATTATGAGCAGGACGGAATGGCTGTCACACTCGGCAACTGGTTAAATGGCAGATTGTCTTGTGAACAGATAGAACAGCTTTGGTGTGAGCTTATCATACCGGAAAACAACAATTCAGAAGTATAAGAAAGAGAGGAACAGCGTATGAAGTATTCAATTAAAGTAAACGAAGTAAGAGCAAAAGATGGCAGCAACATCAAAGGTTTTGCAACCGTGGTATTTGGTGACTCATTCAAGATTACCAATATCGCAATCCTTGAAAATAAGGAAAAGGGAGAGCTTTTTGTATCAATGCCAAGGTACCGTTCCAATGAGCGTGATGAGAGCAACAGCGTGATTTATAAGGATGTCTGCAATCCTATCACGGCAGAGTTTCGTGAGGAACTCTATACCAATATCCTTGAGGCTTATGCGAAAATCAGGGAGCCGGAGAAAGCAGAAACACAGACACAGGAAAAAACAAAGGAAATGCCGGAGTTTTCCGTGACAGTAACTCCTTATGAAAGGGAAGGCAGTAATATCAAGGGACTTGCCCGCATTTACTTTGAAAACAGCTTCATTGTAAATAATGTAAATATCCTTCAGGGCAAAGAAAAAATCTTTGTGTCAATGCCTTCTTATAAGACAAAGCAGGTGGACGAGAATGGCAAGCCAATCTATCAGGATGTCTGCTATCCGGTCACAAAGGATTTCAGGGAGAAGCTCTATAATGAAATTATCGCAGAATATGAGAAAGCAAAGGATAAGAGCAACGAAAAAGCAAGGGAGAATGCCGAACAGAACCACGGAAATCCCGACAGGGAGAAAAAGGATACACCCTTTCGATAATTAAGATTAAGGGGCGGCAGGAGCTGCCCCGTTTATAAGGAGGAAAAGCAGATGGAAGCAGAAAAGACACTTACCAATGAGGAGATCATAAGGGAACTTCTAGACCTGTTAAAAAAGAATGCTATGAAAGAGCCGGCAAATGATGTATTTGAGATATGCAGTTATGTGGACGGTCTGGAGAAAAAGATTGAGTCTATGACAGAAGAACTTACCAGTATGCAGAACCAGATTAGAGAAATGCAGGAAGATACCCTTGTCAATAATGCAAAAAAGGTATTGGCAGAAGCACAGGAGAGATTAAATGCCAGATGTGAGCAGATAAAGTCACAGGTATCTGAGGTAAAGATACAGGTAAAATCTACTGCCAAGAGCATTGTTGATGAAACAAAGGCAAAGGGAAGGGCGGCACTTTACAGGGTGACAGAGTTTGCAGGAATTAAGAAAAGACTTCTTAATGTCAGGACAGCAGTAAAAGATGCGATTGTATCTACAGACAGGGATATTGCAAGGACAGCACTTCTTGCAAAAGGACTCCGTGAAGCCGGGCAGACCATAAATAATGCGTTCCGTACCTTTGCAGATAAGCCGGAGGTGGATTATTCACAGAAGGAACAGAAACACCCTATCACAAAGGCGGTACTTGCCCCTATGAAAGCAGTGAGAAAGCTGTTTGTATCAATGGAGCTACATCTGGACGCTTCGATTGATAAGCTGGATAATCTGGCTATGAATGTTCAGCTTGATAAGGAAAAGCATGAGGAGCATACAAAGGATAAGGAGCAGAAAGCAGCGGATATCGAAAGAGCAGAAGGAGAGGTTTTCTATTCGTCGATGGTAGACGAACCGCAGAAGTATAAGTATAATGCAGATGCTTTTGAGGCAAGAGAAGGTAATGCTGTGAAGTATGGAGTGACACATGATGAGTCAACAAAAGAAAGGGCAGTTAAAATTAGATAATTGTTAATGAAAAAGAAATTCAATAAGTTTTTTAAAGATTAGGTATTCATATTGACGGATTACTTTTAACATTATAGAAATGTTAACATGGGATATATTTTAAGTGTGTATTAATATTCAAAAAGCTAGCACTATAGTTAGATAAAGATAATAATGTATTAAAGGTTATAAAATTAAATAGAAATTGACAATTGAATATTTAGTTGTTTGATTAACATAAATCGTAGAAATTTTTGAATTATGCAATAAAGATTTTAATATTTATTTTTGTAAACATATTGTAATGTATTACTTAAAGAGTTATAATAAATAAAAAATTATTATAATTTGAAAAAGAATATTATTTAAAGAGGACAAAAATGAGCATTCAGAAGGAAGTTTTAAATATAATGGGTCATTACAAATGTGATGAAAACAGCAATTTGGTAGAAGAACTAGATTCACTTGATTTTGTCAAATTTATTATTGAACTAGAAGAAGTTTTTGATATTGTTATAGATGAAATTGACCTGAATTATGATAATTTTGCTGATTATAGTAAAATATGTAAATATATTTTAGAAAAATCAATATAATATTAGGAGGACACAAATGAATGATTTAAAAGACATTGTTCCTATAGGATTCAACTTTTTAGGAAAACATGTGGGAATAAAGAAAGATGGAATTAAAGATTTAGGTATTGTTGTTTCGGAAAAAAAGTGTAGTGCAGCAGCAATGTTTACTAAAAATTCTATTTGCGGAGTAAGCATTCCGATTGGAAGAAAAAATGTTGAAAATGGTATGTTACAGGCAATTGTAGTTACAAGTGGAATTGCAAATGTGGCAACGGGAAAGATTGGAACTGAAAATACAAATACTATAATTAATGCGGTAGCACAAGAGTTTGATATATTAGCAGAAGATGTATTACCGTCATCAACTGGTGTAATAGGACCACAGTTACCAGTAGATAAGGTTATAAATGGAATTCAAAACTCAAAAAAACAGCTTAATGGGGAATGGGAAGAGTTTGCACATGCAATTATGACTACTGATAAACATGTTAAAATGGTTTCAGGAAGTGTTGGTAATGCAAAAATATTAGGAATTTGTAAAGGTTCTGGAATGATTCAACCTAATATGGCAACTATGTTGGTATATTTTTTTACTGATGCAGATATTAAAAGCAATATATTGAAAGAAATATTACAGAAAGCCGTCAATAGTTCTTTCAATATGATTAGTGTTGATACGGATACTAGTACAAGTGATACCGTTGCTATTTTAGCAAACGGAATGGCTGGCGAAGTTGATATAAAAGAATTTCAGGATACATTTACGAAATTGTGTATTGAATTAGCTAAAAAAGTTGTTATTGATGGAGAAGGAGCAACTAGATTAATAGAAGCAAATATTACATCAGCAAAGTCATATGAACAGGCAAAAAAAGTAGCAAAGTCAATTATAAATTCACCATTGGTTAAAACTGCTGTATATGGTGCTGATCCAAACTGGGGAAGAATTATTATGGCGGTAGGAAAAGTGTTTGATTCATCTATAACTGCAGATTCTGTTACAATATCTTTTGGAGAGGGAATTGTTTATGATAGAGGAACAATAAATGATGATGTAATAGAAAAATTAACGGAATATCTAAAGAAAAGTGCAAATTGTGTAATTGGCGTTGATTTGCATTTGGGTGACGAGCATGCTACGGCTTGGGGATGTGATTTAACAGAAGAGTATGTAGATATTAATGCATCATATACATCATAGAAATTGATTATATAATGTAATTAAAATTGAGATTATTATGCGAAAAATTTCTATTGTCAAAACAAAATGAAATCAGCATTGAGTGATTCAAAGTAACTATTAATATATAATAATTGTTTATTAGAGAGGATATATAACAAGAATTGAAATGTTACTTTATGTTATAAAGAAAATTTTGATTCTTGTTATATTAAAATTGAGTGAAAATGAATTTAGTGTATGAGCAATTTAATGAGATGGTTAAGTTGATGCATAATAATATTGCTATTTCTAATGAGAAAAACAATATTACATATGATCAATTAGAAAATTTGGCTTCTAAAGTTGCATTTACGGAAAAAGATAGAGGAAAGACAGTGTGCCTTTGGATACCTAATTCGTTGGAATATGTAGCTTGCTATTTGGCATGCGCAAAAAATGATATGAAATGTTTGCTTTTAGATTCTAGAATGACATATCAGGAAGTCCAACATATTATATATAAATATCACCCGGATGGTGTGATTGTTGACTCATATACTGTACCTAGCTTACTTTTAGCCTTTGAAAATTCTAACATAGAAATTATAAGTGAAAAAGAATTATTGAAGTTAGATAATAAGATTAGTTTTATTAATTTGAATTTAGGTGAGATACAAAATGAAATCTTACTAAATAATGTCTTTAATGTGCTTTATTCTTCTGGTACAACAGGAGATGCTAAAGGAATAATGTATTCCGCTGCACAGATAGTCAAGCAGGTTCATGTTAATAATAAATATTTTAAATTAGGAGAAAAAGATAATGTTCTATGTACAGTTGAAATGAGTCATAGTTATGGTATTTTTGACCATGTTTTACTTGGCTTACTTAATGGAGCAACGGTTTATATTATGAAAACAAAATTTTTGACAATATCAAATATTTTGAAAAAATTATCAGAATGTAATATAACTTTTTTTGGGAGTATGCCATGGGTGTATAAAGAATTTTTAAATATAAAAAAACATAATTATGATATTTCTAAGGTGAAATATTTAATATGTGGGGGAGATTATTTAAGTGAAGAAGTTCAAATGAGCTTTTTTGAAAAATATAATAATAAAATTACACAGGTTTATGGTCTAACAGAATTAGGATATTTGACTATAAATTTACATAAGGAAAGAACAAAATCTATTGGAAGAATGATTGATGAAATTGAATATGAGATAAGAGAGGGGGTTTTATGGGTTAAAGCTGATTTGACATATATGTCACTTGGATATGTAGGAAAACAAATGTATGTAGATGGGTGGTTTAATACAAATGATTGCATAGATATTGCTTCGGATGGGTATTGTTATTTTATGAATAGAGCTGGTGATATAATTAATATTAGAGGCAATAAAATTGAACCCAAAGAAATAGAAAATCTTTTGGGGAAATTTCCTGAGATAAAAACATGCGTTTTTGGAGAATTTTATGGTGAGTTAATTTTGTTACTGGTGCTGAATAAAGGCTTTGATAGAAAAATTACATTAGAACATGTAAATACTATAATAAAACAAAAATTGGCTAAATTTAAATGGCCAGATAAAATCATTGCGGTTGATAGTTTGCCAGTTACTTCATTGGGTAAATTAAATAGAAAAGAAATATTGAAAAAATATGAGGATATAATTGAAAATGAAAATTAATGTTTGCAAACCTAGAATATTACAAGTTCCTTATGAAGAGGGATGCTATTGGAGAAAAGGAACTAAGGAGGGACCACATGTAATTGTAGATAAGTTGAAAGCAATGAGAGAATACTCAGTTTTACAAAATAAATGTATAGAAAATAATATTGGAAAAATTATACTGGAACCAAAGGAATACAATCCATATAATAAGGAAGACTGTTTAGAAATAATATATAAAGAGGTATTAACTTGTCTTAAACAAAGAATGATTCCAGTGACAATAGGTGGTGATCATTCAATTACATATCCAATTATAAAAGCATTTTGTGATTTTTATGAAAAAGAATTTTATATATTACAGTTTGATGCACATTCGGATACATTTAACGATGTAGGAGGATATAAATATCACCATGGTGCCACATTTAAGAATATAGTAGAAGAAACAAATGTACTAGGCAAAAATATATATCAATTCGGTATTCGTGGGCAAGTTAGAAAGGATAGCTTTAAAGAGGCTCAAAGATTGGGAATCAATGTTATTACAATGGATCAATTTCAGGAAAGGAATTGTAATATTTTAAATTTCAAGTTACCTAAAAATGCTTATTTTTATGTTTCATTTGATATTGATTCAATTGATCCAGCTTATGCGCCAGGCACAGGAACACCCGTTCCTGGTGGATTGACAAGTAGAGAGGCTATAAAAATTATAAAAGATTTATGTGAATTAAATATAATTGGATTCGATTTAGTAGAGGTTGCGCCAATATATGATAGTTCAGATATAACAAGTAATTTAGCAGCCACGTTGATTATGGAACTTTTGATTGGGGCGAAGTTTTCGTTTATTAATTAAGAACAAATGGGGGAAAAATGGTTAAAGCATTTATTTTTAGTAGTATCAAAGATATTGATGAAAAATCAAATTTGAAAAAATGGAATACAGAATTTACATGTAAAGAATCTACATATGAGTATTCATATGATTATAAAAGCAAACATGAGACTCTTATTACAGTCGGTAATAAGATGTTTTTTGACAAACAAGAGTTTTGTATTATTATTGGAACTATATCAAACATAGAATTTTTAAGGGGAAAAATACAATTTAATGACGAATATGATACTGAAAGCATAATTATATGTTTATATAATATGTATGGTTTGGAATGCTTTAGGATGATATCTGGAAGTTATGTGTGTTTTATAAAGAGTAAAACAAAGTATGTATTTGCATCTGGTAAAACATCAGGTCCTTGCTTATATTACAAGATTAATTCAATTAATGAAAGAGTTTTAGTTACTTCTGAACTTAAATGTATTCCTAAAGAAGATAGAATTATGACGGATTTTCATAAATTGACAGTAGACAAAATGTATGGTAATAAAAGCATAACAAATTTAAATGATGTTAAAAAGGTTATTCCGGGTCATTGTATTGAGATAGATTTTGAAAAACAAATCTGCAGGGATGTAGAGTATTTTATGCCAAATGGTTCAATTACGATTTTTGACGAAGAAGAAGCTAAATATGAAATTAGAAAGACATTAGAAAGTTATATTGATAAAATTAATGTAAATAAGATAACTAGTTTAATATCAGGGGGCGTTGATTCTAGTATAATTACATATTTAGCTAGTAAGAAAATTAATGATATGGAGTTATACACAATAGGAACCGAAGATAATAATGAATTTGATTTTGCAAACATGTTTGCAAAATCAATTGGTTATTCAGCAAAAGAGTTGTTGTTTAGTGAAGAGAATTTTTTGGATTCCTATGTTGAAATTATAAAATTGGTTGAACATTCACATAGTGTTTTTTTGGAATATTTAGTTCCTATACAAATTGCACATTCTAAACTTAGTTCAGAAAAAAGAAAAATTATTTCTGGATATGGTTCGGATATTCTATTTGCTGGATTTGCCCAAAAGAATATGAATATTCAGAATATATCTCAATTAGTATGGAATGAATATATTAGTACATTTTGGTCGAATGAGACATCACAGAATTTGGCAGATAATTATGGATTTGAGGTTTTCTATCCATATTTTGATGATAAATTAGTTGAATTGTCATTTAAAATAGATCCAAGTTTGAAATTTAAAAATAAAATAGAAAAATATATTTTAAGATATTCATATAAAGAAGATATTATAAGTGATATAATATGGAGAAAAAAAGTAGGAGTTCACCAAGGAACAGGGTGCGAAGATTATTTTACAAAGTTGTTGAATATAAGTGAATTAAATAAAGAGAATAGAGAAAGAGTTAAGGATTATTTTGCATATAAAATTTTTGAAGCTTTATTCGTAAATAAAGAATTGGTTGATAATGATTATTTAAAATTTTTAGCTAAGGGGATAAGATATGATATTTAAGGAAGTACTATTGAGAGAATTGAAGAGAAGGGGAATAAAAAATATATATGGAGTTCCAGGGAGAGAAAATGAACATATATTGTTTAATGAAGTGGAAGGCATAGAATATATTACAACAAGAACGGAGTTTGCAGCGGGAATTGCTGCAGAATTTAGTGGAAGAATGACTAATAAACCTCAGGTGTGCTTTTCAACTATGGGACCAGGGGCAACAAATATGACTACTTCTGTAGCATCAGCAATGTTAAATAAATCGCCTCTTATATTCTTTTCAGCACAATTGGAATCTGATGATAAATTTTATAACATAACACATCAATGTGTAAATCAGACAGAAATAATGAAACCAATTACTAAGTGGTCATATGAAATACAGCATCCACAAGAATTGCCTCAGGTGATAAATAAGGCTTTTAAGATTGCAATGACTGAACCTGTAGGACCTGTTCATATAGCAATTCCTACAAATTATTTTGAAGAAGATATTAAAATAAATTATGATATTGATATTAATTTGCCACAGCAAATTATTTTACCAGAGCCATATATAGATAGAAAGCTTTTAAATCAAGTAGAGGAAGCTTTAGCGGTTTCAAAGAGAACACTTTGCTTGGTTGGACAAGAGGTAATTAGAGCAGATGCACAAGAAGAAGTGGCTGAATTGATAAGAAAATTTAATATACCATTATTATCTGCAGCTAATGCAAAAGGAATATTGAGCGAAGATGATAAATTAAATTACGGTTCAGCGAGCTGTTATATGGAAGGAATTTTACAGTATAATGCATTGGATGATATTTTTTGTGATATTGATACACTTTTATTTATAGGGTATAAATATGTTGATGATTTGTTACCTAAAATGTGGACAAGGGGAATTAGTAAGCGCATAATTACATTATCAAGTGACGGATTTTTCTCTATGTATAGTAAATTTAAACCAGATATAGAAATAGTTGGTAATATTAAGGAATATTTAAAAAAATTTATTGAATTTAAAATTTTTCCAAAGACTGATACACAAATATTATCAGGTTTAAAGGCACAATATTTTAAAGTCTTAAATGATGATAAACAATATCCAAATGGAATGATTTCTGCCGCACAAGTGATTAATAGTATTAATAAATATATTAATGATGGAATATTTGTTACGGATATTGGATATTTTAGACATCATTCAATTATTTTTAGCAGACCTAGGGGAATTCAAAAATTTTTCACTGATACAGGAATATCTTCTTTTGGTGTAGGGTTACCTTCTGCTATAGGTGCCAAGATGAATAACAAAGATAAGAGAGTAATTCTATTATGTGGTGATGGAGGATTTCATGCTTCAAGTTCAGACTTGGCTACCCTTACAAAATACAATTTACCTATAATAATTATATTATTAAACAATAGATGCTTTAATTTAATTAAGCTTTATCAGAGTAGAAATACTGGTAAAAAGAATGATAATGTTGTTGAGCTATCTGATGTTAATTTTGTTGCATTAGCAAAGGCTAACGGATGTGATGGTATACATGTTAATGGATTAAAAGAGTTAAATGATGTTCTTGAGAAATATAATGATGAGAAAACATTGCTGATAGAGGTTGATGTACTCTATGACGATAATTTTGTGATATCATTTTAATGTGAAATTTGTTCGAATGAGAGGATATGTACAAATGTAGCAGATCCTCTCATTTATTTTAAATATTAAAATATAGCGGTGTAATGTTAATTTAAACAAAAGATAGTTTTTACTTTTAATACATTTCACAAAAAGATTATTTAAGCCATTTTGACCTAACTTAAAAATGAGCAGAGCATAGCTAATCAGTAGGAAGATAATTATCTATGTTGTGCTGTACAGAATAGATGATTGTCTTTCAGCAGTCGAAAGATTTAATGTGCAAATTTATGAACAATTAATGCGGATACATTTATGTTAATGTCTATTCAAATTTTTGTATTTGTGAAGATAGATGTCGTTGTATTGCGTGTTGCATCCAAAAAGAGAAAAACATACTTTAAAATCGTTTATAGGATGTAATAAAATTTGTAGTTTCGTCTCCAATTTATTTAACTGGTATTTTTTAAGAAAAACCAACATAGTTGACAAATGTAGCCTGATTATTAAAGTGATTTATATCACCGGTTTTAGCCATAATACTGGCTAGATATATTGGATCAATACATTTGCTAGGAGTTTCTTTTGAACTATTATAGCTTTATCTAATGTTTTGGTTTGCCACTGTAAGATATTCATGGAGAATATGGATATAGAAAGCACTTGATTAATAGAGGCATTTACAGTTTTTGGTAAGTAATAAGAATTCCGAGCAGCTTCTTGAACAGTAACATTTATCTATGTATTTCTTTGATGAGATTTTGAATAGCATAGTAATGAGTTTGCGTGAGATTTTAGAGTGCTTTATAGTGATAGTATGCCCATATATACATTTTTGCTAATTGCAATGAAACATAGGCAGTCACCAATTACAAAGGAGTTTACATAATCATTCTTTGGCAAGTCATTACAGGAATCAAGAAACTTGTTGACTTGCTTAGGATTAAGAAAATAAATTTTTCTGTTAAATGATACCGATGGACATCTTCTTTCAGGAAATAGAAGGGGCGTCACCATAAACAGATGTTGTTTCAAGATCTAACTGAATAGTATCAAGTGAATAAGAAGCTAAAGTATAGGAAAGTATTTTTACTAACTGTTCAGTACATTTATGTGATTTTATAACAGAGAAGTTATTGGGAATGTTATTATTAGGAAGCTTCAGGTAAATATCATTGAATTTACGGCTTATATTAATAATAATGTAAAGAGTGATTATTGCAATTACCTTTTTTGTTATAAATTAAAGTGTTCAATAAGTTTGGTAAAACCTATGGTTATGAAGTATCAATACCAACGCATATAAGAATTAAGTTTAAGATGGATAGATGCGAAAACACTACTAGACTGGAGCTTGTATACTTAAATAAACTGCTAGTTAGTTGGTTTGATGTTAAGTTAGTTCTATAATTAGAGAACAATTTTTGGGTAAAGCAAATATTACAGGCTCAACAGGAGAATAAAGGACCTATTACCTGATTGAAATAATGACAATTATATTGAGGATTTAATTAAAACTATTGAACAAAAAAGTTAATAAGTTATCAAGATATATTTATATATCTAAAAATATTATATGAGGAGAATAATATATGCAAGATAAAATATATAAAGACGAGATGGAGTCTACATGTTTACCACTGGTGTTTCCACCTGCATTGAAATCATATTTATCGTTATCTATTATATCTGATATTGCTATGGCTAATTCTGGGAATAAAAATTGGATAATGCAAAACTTTATTCAATTATGTAAATATAATGATAGTGAGAAAATTGAATTTTTTCCATGTCAAACATTTATATATCAAAATATGTCGACGATTACTAGTGAAGAATTAAATGAAACAATATTAGATATCAATAAAATAGATTTTGTTAATGATATTATACAGTGGATTAATCGTGGGAAATATGTGGTTGTATATTTAGATGAAAGTAAAATTTCAGGGATGCGTTTATATAAGAAAACTCCATTTTTGCATCCACAATTTATATTTGGATATAATAATAAATTAAAAATATTTAAGGTGATGAATTTTTCAAAGGATACTGATAATATTGACATTATAAATGTTCCTTATAATGAATTGGAAACAAATTTTTATTCTAAGGATACATATAGCTTGTTTTTCAAATCTAATGTTTCACAAGATTTGATAAACAAGGGGTATAGAATAATATTATTATCATATACGCCCAATAAACATACATATATTGATACGGGATTGAATATAGAAGTGATTAAGGAACAGATAAAACAGTATGTATATGCTTTGGATTCTTCAAAGTATACCCAATCTTTCACCGGTATTGTAAAAGCTGTATGGGGAGTAGATGTGTACAATTATATAATAGATATATTTAAAAGGCAAAAAACGAATATAGATTTGAGAATACCAGTCTTATTATATGAGCATAAATTTTATATGAGATATAGACTGGAGTTGTTTGATAAAAATATTGCAAATGAATATACAGAAATTGTTAAGCTAGCAGAAACATTGAAATTATCGTGTATAAAATATACATATTCCCAAAAAGAAAGTATGCTAAATGGTATAATAAATATTTTAAAACAGATGATGGATACAGAAAAAAAAGTATTATTGAAATTATTCACAGGGGAGAATGACTAAAATGAAAAGTAATACAAAGAATAATTTTATAAATATATGTAAAAAATATATTCTAATGGTAATAGTTGGCGTACTATTTATGTATGTTTCGCAGCAAATTTTTGTATATGGAAACGAAGTAATCGCTAAAGCAATAAATGATATTTTTTCAAAAAAAAATTTTGAATTTTATTACTATTTAAAATATATTGCTTTTTTTATATTTGTTGGTACATTATCTACTTTTATTAGCAAATTTTTTTTGCTAAATTTTAGTGTGTGTGTCATTAGCGATTATAGAAAAAAGATTGGAAATAAAATAGAAAAATTAGAATATAAATATTTTGAAAAAAATAATTCGGCGTCAATTTTGACAAAAATGATTTCGGATATCGATGAAGTAAGTAAATTATTTTCAGAAATAATACCAAATCTATTTTTACATATGACTACTGTTTTATCTATATTGATATATGTATTTAAAATAGACAAAAAACTATTATGTATTATTTTAATATGTTATCCAGGTCTGATTTATATAGCTAATTATGTTTCAAAAAAATTAGTTCCATTGGCAAAATCTAGGCGTAATAGGGTTGACACGCTTAACGAGATTGCACAAGATGGAATTATGGGAATTGAGATATTAAGAAGTTACAATTTGATAGAAATATTTAGAAATAAATTATATGCTGTGATTGAGGAAATTTTAGCAAATGAAAAAAGAAGAATAAAGGTGTCTTCAGCATCTTGGGTATTGCAAATGTTAATTAATTGGATTCCACAGATAATAAGTGCAGTTTTTGTTTTGTTTGAAGTATTAAATGGCAAAATATTAATTGGGGATATGATGGCAATATTAATTTTGTTAGGCAAATTAGTGGATGCAATGGGGGAAATACCATTTTCGTTTAATGATATTAGAGAAATAAATGTGTCTGTTGAGAGATTAAATGATTTATTAAATGAATCAGAGGAGCAGAGTGGCGAGAAAGAATCACTTATTGAAACTGAAAACATAATTGTTTTAGATGAAATTGATTTTTCATATGGAGAAAGGCAAATTTTTAATCATTTGTCAATCAATTTTAAAAAAGGTGAAACAACAGCATTGGTGGGCGAAAGTGGAAGTGGAAAAAGTACATTGTTTAAGATTTTATGTGGGTTTTATAGAAAACAGAGTGGTGAATACTTACTTAATGGATTGAAATATGAAGAGTGGAATTTGATGAAAGCTAGAAAATTATTTTCAATTGTTTCACAGGATGTTTTTTTGTTTCCTGTATCTATAGCTGAAAATATTGGATTTGGGAAAAAAGAGGCAACAAAACAAGAAATATGTATGGCAAGTAAAAAAGCTAATATAAATTCTGAAATTGAAAAAATGAAAGAACAGTATAATACAATTATAGGAGAAAATGGAAATAAGTTATCAGGAGGACAAAAACAAAGAATTTCTATAGCAAGAGCTTTTTTAAAAAATGCCCCTATTTTATTATTAGATGAACCTACATCATCAATAGATATTGAATCTGAAAATAAAATTCAAAAAGCATTAACTGATATATCAAAAAGTAAAACTGTAATTGTTATAGCACATAGATTAAATACAATAAAAAATGCGGATAGAATAGTTGTTCTTTCAGCAGGAAAGATTGTGGGAGATGGAAAACATGAAGAGTTACTTAAAAAATGCGACACATACAAGAGATTATATGAGAAAGAACTAAGTGAAAAATAAAATTGAGGTGTTTAAAGTGAACTTATTTGTTGTATTTATTAAAATGATAAAGGAAATGAAGAAAAAAGCTCCATTTTACATATTGGCAATTTTGGGTACCACAATTGGATTATCTTCTTTTGGAGTTATAATGTCTCTTTTTCTGAAGGAAGTTGTTGACATTGCTGTTACAGGAGATTTGAGTATGATATGGTTAGTTCTGATGAAAAATATTGTTTTAGCTATATGTGCTCTTTTGTTGTGGAGATATTCAACAATATATTATAATGTTGAGGCAAAAAGAGCAATTGCAAATATCGAAAAACAAGCATATGTAAAAGCAATGAAATTACCAATAAGTTATTATGAAGAGCATCATAGTGCAGAGTTTATTTCACATTTGATTTTTGATGTAAAAAGAGCAGGAGATTTATATGGTTCAAAATTAAGGAGAACGATAGATCCTTTAGTAGCAGTATTTATATATACTATTCCGATGCTTTTGATAAATTGGCAAATTACATTATTGTTAATAATCACAAATTTAATATTATTATTAATAAATTTTATATTTGTACCAATAGTTAAGAAGAATGGATATAAATTATCATTATCCAATTCAAAATATACTAAAAATTTATCAAATGAAATTAATGGAATAGAAATTATTAAAATGTTTTTAGGTACACAGAATATTAAAATTGATTACGAAAAGAGTAATTTTGAACTTAAAAAAGTTAATGAAAAAAATAATTTAATTCTTGCATTTTTGGATTCTATAAATAGCGGATTTAACTTGATTTGTTCATTGTTATTTTTATTGATAGGGGCTTATTTTGTGTCTAATAATATGATTGAAGTGTCAGGCGTGACAGCAATATATGCAATGTATACTGGGTTTAGCCAGAAGTTTATGATGATAGGAAAGAGTATACCAGAGTTAGTATCAAGTTTAGTTAGTGGAAGAATAATTTATGATTTTTTGCAAGAAAAAGAAGCAATAGAAAAAGAAAATAAGAGTTATTTAGTTGATAGAAAAAAGGGAACATCATATATTCAGATGGAACATATTTATTTCAACTATGGTGAAAAAGAAGTGTTAAAAGATTTTAATATGAAAATAGATGAGGGAAATAGTGTTGCGATTGTATCACCTTCAGGAAGTGGAAAAACAACTATTGTCAAATTATTATTAGGCTTTTATAGGGCTAGTAGCGGTAAAATTATAGTTGGAGGACAGGAGTTAAATGATGATAATGTACTAAATATTAGAAAAAAAATTGCTTATGTTCCTCAGGAACCATATCTTTATAATGTAAGTATAAAAGAAAATATAATGTATGGTAATTTAAATGCAACAGAAGATGAGATAGTACTTGCAGCTAAGTTGGCAAATATACATGATTTTATTATAGGGCTGAAAGATGGCTATAATACTATGGTGGTTGGAAATGGCAAAAATATGTCAGGAGGAGAAAAACAACGAATAGCAATAGCTAGGGCTGTATTAAAAAATGCTCCAATTTTGTTATTAGATGAAGCAACATCAGCATTGGATAATGAATCAGAAGAATTAGTGCAAAAAGCAATAAATAATGTGATGAAAGGAAAAACAACAATTATGATTGCTCATAAACCACAGACAATTGCATCGGCTGATTTTATTATTAATATTTAATATGTGATAATAAAATTATATAATTTGTGGTTGTAAATTAATGTAGAGAGTAGTAATTTATAGCTTAAATTCCATTTTAAATTGATATTATCAATTTAAAATGGAATTTTGGAGTAATTGGTATTTTTAGATATAACTATGTGTAAAAATAAAGTGTTTTTCAATGACAGTACTATATAAATTTAATAATATAGATAAGAACATGAGAAAGTGAAAAATGGGTTAAAATAACTTTGTATTTAGTCACAGGGAAATAGTGAATTGTAGGTAGATTTTATACTACATATGTAGAATACATGTGAAATATGAAATTATAGCTCATTTGAATTGGACAGATGGATCGTTTAGGCACAGATTATTAAAATTATGAGTGACATGATGCAAATAGTGGAGGTGATTGGAGCTTATTTATGATAAAGAATTTTAAGTGATAATAAATCAATTAATGATACATAGTGATAATGTATCCATTAAAAGAACATTTGTTTGCGTGGCGGTTTATTTAAAATGTCTGGTGATTTCAGAGTAATCACATTTTCCAAGTACCTTTCCGAATATATCCAAGCGGTCATTTTCACTGACTCTGATAGGCTCATATTTCTCATTGAGGGAGATAAGGAAAATACCGTCTTTATCGTCTTTTAACTTCTTGATATAGGCTTCTCCGTTCAAGGCGAAGATACCGATTTCTCCATTAGCAACAGCTTCCTGTTGTAATACCCACGCAATCTGACCATTGTGGAACTCAGGTTCCATACTGTCACCGCTTATGCGGACACCGAAGGTAGTGCCTTCCGGTAAGATAGACTCATCCATGCAGACAGTTTCTTTCGGTCCGTCTACAAGGAAGTTTCCGGTTCCGGCAGATACCGCATTTTCAAAGATATCAATGCTACGGAATGGAATAATCTTTGCAGTCTGCTTCTCATACATTCCTGAAGCATGGAGCAGATTGATATAATCCATAGCTTTCTCCCTGCCTTCCTCACTGAGTGAGGAGAAAGAATCAGCGGCAGGAGCAACAGGATTTACTCCAAAATATGCCTCATACATATTTGTGATGTCTAGGATTCGACATACTTTATAATATACACTGACGCTTGGTTCAGCCAGATTTCTTTCCCAAGAAGATACGGCTTTGGAAGAAATCTTTATGCCTTCCTTTGCCAGTTCATCAGCTAAATCCTGCTGGTGCAAGCCTTTCTTTTTTCTGTTCGTAGAGATAATTTCGCCCACTGAATGCATAGTTACGCCTCTTTTCTGTATAAATGTGTTATGTTTCTACTCCATAGTATATTGTATAAAATGGGATAATTCAAGCTAAAATCTAATAATAATAGAATAAAGAACAGATATGCCTGTTGACAATCTAATAATATTAGAGTTATACTCTTTCCTGTAAGAAACAATGCTCATAAGTTTAGACTGACAGGTAAGACAGCAGGGCAGATATAAGGAGGCGGAACAGATGGGAAAATGGGAATATAGTTTATGGAAAGCATTAGGGCACGATATGTCTGTGTAATACGCAGCATATCAGTTGGCTTACGATCAGCATAGTCGGGGAATGTGCATACATTCATCGGAACTCTCGGCAAGTCTTGCAAAGGTGATTTCCCTTTCCTTTACGAGTACAGAATTGTGAAACTGATGATTTTGTATGAATAAGGAGCGAACTGAATTGAAAAGAGAGAATGTTATAGAGATTAGATGTAAACAGTGTAAAAAGAGATTTTTTGATTATATGATAAGCTGTGAGAACGGCAGCGACAATGAGGTGGTTATGAGTGGAATCAGCCTCAAATGTGACCGATGTAACCGTGTTATGGTTATGAAGAAATACACGCAGGGGTATTTAGTCAGTCATAGCAGAAACGGAGTATTTAAGATATAAACTGAATTATGGCTCACCTGATAAGGGCGGCATATTTCATAAAAGCTACACAGGGTGTAGTGAAGTATTGCCAAGCACCACGGACGCAGGGAAATAAGGTAACGATGTTACTTTGTTTCTCTGCGTTTTTTGTATTGTTATGTAAGCAAATCCGGTAAATTTCAGCCTTTTATTTCATTAGGATAGAAGTGCAGATAAAGTCGAAATCTGTTGACCTTACTGGATAAAAATGGTAAAATATTAACACAATTGAATATTAATCTGTCTAAAATCAAATGAACGAATACTAAACTTAAAAATTGTGATTTGAATAAAAATAGAATGAATATTTGAAGTAGATATAATTGTTTTGATATATGCCGTATGAATAGATAGTAATTGGTTGAGTGATAAAGAATTAGGCAAAGTACAGTAAAAGTTTTGATACATATTTGATTTAATTAAGAGAAATTTTAAAGACTTACATAACAGAATTGGAAAATTTTAGAAAGTAGAAATTTAGACTTGAGAAGTTTTTGGTTTTGTTGTGGAGGTCTTTTTTATTTGCCTCCACGAGAAATTTAGAGTAAAGGAGGTGAAGCAGAGAATGGAAGTCCGAGATGAAATCTTTGATGCAGAACAGATGGGCGAACAGCTAAAGAAGCTGCGAAACTCATTAAAGCTCAGTCAGGAAAAGTTTGCAGAGCGGCTTGGAATGAGCAGGGATACAATCTATAACTATGAAAAAGGAAAAACAGCAATTCCACACGATCTGATAAAAAGACTTTGTCAGGAGTTCAATGTCTCTGCTGATTATTTCTACTTTAACAAAGACAAGCCTCTTATAGAGGAAACCACGATAACAGATTCATTTACAAAGGTATTGCAGGATTGCACTGATTTTGAAAAACAGCAGCTTATGGATATGCTGAATATTATACGAAGAAAACCAGTTGCCGTATAAATTGCGTAAAATCTTACGAAAGAATATTGGCATTTCGGAAGGACGCTCCGTTTTTGGAAGCGTCTTTTTTTTATACAATTTAGTCATAGCAAATGACCAAGCAATAAGAGGTCGGAAGCTATAACTGAACTATGAAAACTGAATAGGACACGCATATCCCACGAGCTTATATCGCCTTGTTTATGACAGGGTGGCAGAATCCCATTTCGTGCGATGACTATCCTCGGAGCTGTAGCCGATTATGAGAAACGTAACAGCAGGAGCCTTTAAGGATAAGAGCAGAGGGTTGTGCCTACCGGATTGGCAGCCGGAGGTAATGAGATAATAAGTGCACCTGAATTTCAGCGAAACGCATTTTCAGAGAGTGGCTACTTTCGTAAGTCTAGACGGGCAGGAAACTACGAAGTGTTTGTGGCTGGCAAAGGATATGTTACCCGATACGGGGAAGGTTGAGAAACCGGGAAGATATTATTTTATCTTCCCACACAAACTGATTTGCAGTCACCAGCAGACAACAACAGGGGCTTATAAGTGCGGAGAGCATTGGCAAGTCAGTTTATGTGAGGAGATAAAGTGTGCACAGAATATCAAATCAAAATAAAACAAGAATGGAGATTTTAAACTATGAATAGAGCAGTTATATATTTTGGAGCAACAGGAAACGCAGCAGCAGATCAGATGGTTATGCAGGTTCTTGAGGAGTATTGTTCCTTGAATGACTATGATGTAGTCGCAGTTGTTTCAGAGAACGCAAGACCGGAGGGGATGTCATTTCCTATGAAGTTTGCTTTTGTCGGTATGGCAGAGGTAGAAGATGTTGATGTGGTTGTTACTCTTATGAGTGATATGGTCGGTGATTGTGAAGAAACAATTATGGATAACATCATTATGCTTGGAGAGTACGGTATTACAGTTGAGACAGTAAATGATGATATGGCTGGATATTATCAGAAGATGGAGCAGGCAGGAGACAAGGAAGAAGGCGGCATTGTTTCACTTACCGATTTTATATCAGTATTTTTCAAGCGTCTCAGAGCTGACAGATAGGAGGCTCTATGAGTAAGTGTTGTGTTATCTGCGTAGGCAGAAATGCCGACAGAGCCGCAGACAGGATAGAAGCATATGCGAAGAAAGCGGACTTTGAGATTGTAGAAACAATCTTTAAGGATACAAAGTCCGTGGAAAGATTAAGGTATTATATCGAAAGAGATTCCATTATCAGTATTCTTGTAAGCAGTTTCTATGATATTTCATCGGACAAAGATGTGTTAAAGGGTATTATGGAGCTTGCAGTGGAGCACGGTATCAGTATCAATGACGAGAGCAGGGGCTATGAAACTGCTCTTATCTCTTTTGAGGAGGACAATGCCTGACAGAAAGAAATTAAGCCTAGTGACCTTCTCATCAGAAACCGTGGTGTTTGATGAGAAAGGAAACAGAGTTGTAGCCTGCCCTACGGAACAGGAAGCGGTTGAATATATCCGTGGGCAAGAAATGCCAGTTGACAGACAAGGAAGTGAATAGAATGAGTGAAATAAGACGAGGCGATATCTGGATGGTTGATTTTGGAGCACCGGAAGATGAGTATGACCACAAGCTCCACGGTATCAGACCAGTAGTAATCGTGAGTAATGACAGTGCAAACAGACATAGCACAGTATTCCACGCAGTACCTCTTACAAGTAAGGTTCACAAAAAGACATACCTGCCAACACATATTTTTATCAGTTCTTATAAGGCAGTAGGGTTAAGGACGAACAGTATCGCTCAGTGTGAGCAGTTATGTGATGTGAATGATACCGACCTGATAGAAAAAATCGGTGAAGTGAGCAGAAAGCAGTTACAACAGATAACAAAAGGTATGCAGATACAGTTAGGAATGAGTAAGTAAACATAATAATCCAATCGCATAAATTCCAGCCGGGGCGAAAGCTCCGGTGTTACATAGCCGTCAGAATATCTGGCGGCTTAATTTGATTGGAGGGATAGGATGACAGCACAGGAATATCGAAAGATGTTAGAGGTAGATTTTGATGATACAAATATTTCTGAAATGCCCGATCTTGCAAAATTAAAAATAAATCCTAACAAAAGCCAGATAGAACGTCAGAAGGAATACTTAAAAAAGGTAGGTAATCCGTATATGGTGCGTGTTGGCAATATGAAAATCAAGGTAAGATTTGCTAATAATGGGATTTCTTTTAATCAGGCATTTGAAAATTTATTATTAAATATCTAAAAAAATGAAAATTGAGATAGAAATTAAGGGGATTATGTGCTAATATATATATGGACTAATTAGCGTGGTCCCCTATATTTTTCTTCTACGAACAAATATAGGAGGTAAGCCACAATGAAAACAATCAATAAAATTTATCACGCCGCCATTTATGTTCGTTTATCGAAGGAAGATGGTGATGTCTCAAATACTGCGAAAACAGAAAGTAACAGTATTTCAAACCAGAAATCTCTGGTAAGGGAATTTCTAAAAAATCATAAAGATATAGTAATAGAAAAAGAATATGTTGATGACGGGTATTCAGGCTCTAATTTTGAAAGACCAGCTTTTCAGATGATGTTGGAGGACATTAAGAAAGGTATCATAGATTGTGTATGCACGAAAGATTTAAGTCGTTTTGGACGAGAATATATTGATTCGGGTATGTACATCGAAAGAGTGTTCCCAGCGTTAGGAGTTAGATTTATTGCAGTTAATGACCATTACGATAGTTTGGATAGCAGCAATAAATCAGACGAAATAGTCATTCCTTTTAAGAATTTGCTGAATGATGCGTATTGTAGAGATATTTCTGTGAAGATTAGAAGCCACTTGGAAATTAAAAGAAAGCAAGGGCAGTACATTGGGAATTATGTTTCTTATGGATATAGGAAATGTGATGATGATAAGCATAAAATAGAGATTGATACTTATGCAGCAAATGTAGTAAAAGATATTTTTAGAATGAAATTACAGGGAATGAGTCAGGATGCCATAGCGTGTAAACTGAACGAAAATGGTATTCTCTGCCCTGCTGATTATAAAAAAAGCGAAGGCAGTAATTATCAGACAAGTTTTAAAATCAAAGATAAGTCTGGTTGGTCATCTACTACAGTCAGACGAATTTTAACAAATGAAATTTATATAGGAAATCTTGTGCAGGGTAAGCATACAACACCTAATCATAAAGTGAAGAAAATGTATGTTAAAGACGAGAGTGAATGGGTACGAATTGAAAAAAATCACGAGGCAATCGTTTCGGAACGTGATTTTGAGTTAGTGCAAAGATTACTTGCGATGGATACAAGAACAGCACCGGGGAATAATGAGGTCTATAATCTGTCAGGTTTGGTTATCTGTGCAGATTGTGGAGTACCTATGGTGAGAAAGAACAGTATATCTGGAGGCAGACATTATAGTTATTATATGTGTGCAACGAACAAATATAGTAAAAATTGCAGCTCACACAGGATTTCTGTAAATGAATTGGATAACGCAGTTTTAGAGTTATTGAAGGTTCATATTTCAAATATATTAGAGATTGATAAAATAATTGAATTGATTGGTATTATTCCATTCCAGCAGATAGATATGAAAAAGTTAGAGGAACGAAAGAAAGTTCTTGAAGTTGAAGTCGAAAGATGTACGGAATTACGTTCTATGCTTTATTCAGATATGAAAGAGGGTGTTATCTCAAAAAGTGATTATATTGAGTTACACGCTGCATATGAAAATAAAAGAAAAGATGCCCAAATCGCAATTCATAAAATTGAATTGGAAATGGAATCTATTCTGGAAAAAAATAATGATAGCTTTAAATGGCTGGAGTATTTTAAGGAAAACAGAAACATCAAGGAATTAACAAGAAGTATTGCAGTTTCTTTGATTAGAGAAATTAAGGTATATGATAAGAAAAATATTGAAGTGACATTTGATTTTGATAATCCATACAAAACTTGCTTAAAGAATATAGAAAATATGGGTTACAAAATAGATGTAGATTTATCTGGAAAATTGAATATTGAAAAGGAGGCTGTATAGTATGGCAAGAAAAAGCAGAAAAAGTTTTTCACAGGTTAATTCTTCATATAATATGACATCGTTGGCAGCCTCTGAAATAATAAAAAAACCTAGATATTATAAAGTTGGTATATATGCGAGACTTTCTTTTGAATCAGAAATGAATAAGGAGAGAGATACCGTAGATACACAGATTAGTTTCATAAAGGATTATATAGCAAGACAGGACGATATGGAAATCTATGATGTGTATGCAGATATATCATTAACCGGAACGAATTTTAACAGACCTGAGTTTAATAGAATGATTGAGGATATTAAATCAGGGAAGATAAATACAATAATTACAAAAGATTTAAGCCGTCTTGGAAGAAATTATATTGAGTCGGGGACATACATTGAGAGAATATTTCCTATGTTTAATGTTAGATATATAGCGATTACAGACGATTTTGACTCGATAAGACCAGATGCAGATATTACAATGCCTTTGAAGAATATTGTTAATGAGTATTACTCTAAAGACTTATCAGATAAAGTCTGGACAGCATTTCGTTCTATATGGAAAAGTGGTTTATATGTGTGTGGAAGACCTCCATATGGATATAAGAAAAACAGAGAAAAGAAGTGTTTGGAGATAGATGAATATGCAGCACAGGTTGTAAAGCGTATTTTTTCAATGTATCTCAATGGAATGAAATTGGCTGAAATTGCTAGGACACTTAAAAATGAAGGGATTCTTTCACCAAGTCAATATAGATATTTCAATATAGGTGATAAAGAAAAGTTTGATAAAGCAAAAGACTGGTATTATGTACAGGTAAAAGATATATTAAAGGATCAGCAGTATGTTGGTGACTCTGTACACGGTAAGTCGGGAGGAAAGTTAGGTGAGCATAGAACCAAAAGAAGAAATGATAAGGCAGATTGGATTATAATTCCTGATACACACGAAGCTATTGTTTCCAGAGAAGAATTTGCCATAGTGCAGAAAATGATTAGTGATAGTACAAAGCAGTTCAATGATGCGATAAACAGAGGAAGGCAAAAATCACCAGTACCAAAGAATAAATTTGTTGGAAAGTGTACTTGTGGGCAATGTGGTTCCAGAGTTTTTATCAAGCGTAAGGATACAGGAAAAAGTGAGTTCTATTATTATTGTGCAGGAGAGAAAAGCAGCGTTTTGTGCAGGGACAGGCATGTCAAAATTCCATATGAGGATTTAGATAGGAGCGTTTTTAGTGTAATAAAAAAACATATGCAGATATGTATAGAAAAAATATCCCTGATACAAAAATTGAATGCTACGGACTCTGCAAATATTCAGTATAAGGTTTTAAATAGACAACTTGATAAGCTGAGAAATGAAAGAAAGCGTATTATTTCAAGGGAAAAAGGCTTATATGAAGATTATAAGGATAAATTTATTACAGCAGAGGAGTATGTACAATTTCAAAAGGAATATAAGAAACAAATCGAAGATATAGACAGGCAGCTTACGGAATATGAAAATCACATTAATAAGTATAGGAGGGATTTTCATTTAGATGAATCGTGGGAAAGTATTATAGCAAAGTTTCAAGGGAAACGAATATTGACTCAGGAGATTGTAGACGCTTTTGTATCTGAGATAAAGATATATCCGGACAAGAATATAGAAGTGAAGTTGTACTATGATGATATGCTGGATCAGTTAGTATCTATAGCAGATGTAAGGGAGGCAGAGTGTAATGGCAGATAATGTAATTGCAATATATCTTCGCCTTTCTTGTGAAGATACAGATATTAATAGCAAAGATGAAAGTAATAGTATTACCAACCAGAGAAATCTTATTATGGAATATATCAAATCTGACACAGTTCTTTCAAATTATACTGTTAGAGAATATATTGATGATGGTATAAGCGGAACAAGGTTTGATAGAGAAGCATTTGAAGAAATGATGACACAGGTCAAAGAGGGCAATATACAAGTTATTATTACAAAAGATTACAGCCGTCTGGGTAGAGATTATCTGGAAGTTGGAAGATATCTGGAGTTTGTATTTCCGGTGCTTAAAGTAAGGTATATATCAGTAAATGATAATTATGACAGTAATAATTTTACAGGAGCAACAGGAGGAATGGAGGTTGCGGTAAAAAATGTTATAAATATGATGTATAGCAGAGACGCATCAAAAAAGGTACGAAGTGCAAGAACAACATTAGCAAAGGCTGGTAAGTTTATAGGACCGCAGGCTCCATATGGTTATAAGAGGTCTGAAAGTGATAAACAAAAGCTTGTTATTGATGAAGAACCTGCACAGGTGGTTAGACTTATATTTGAGATGGCTATTGAAGGGAAAAAGTATAAGCAAATTGCCAGATATTTGAATGCTAATAACATTGATACCCGTGTACAATATAAAGAAAGGCACGGTAAAAAGTGGAATCACCCAAGAAATTATGAAATAAAACAATGGAGTGCTTCAGCAGTTATGAATATATTGTTTAATGAGATTTATACGGGAACAATTATTTATGGAAAGACAGCGTGTAATGCTCAAACGGGTTATAAGTCAAAGAAAATGAATCCTGATAGTTGGATTATAGTGGAAAATTGTCACGAGCCGATAGTGTCAAAACAAACATTTGAGGAAGCACATAAAGTGATTAATAAGACAACCTGTAATCGAACCAAAAAGCAAGGTTCATATAAAAAAGCTATAATAATATGTGGTTGTTGTGGTAAAGGACTTGCAAATTCTTATGGGTATTATAAGTGTAGCTGCAATTATGATCCTAGTAAATATAACTGTCGCAATGTCAGAATGAAAACGGAAGAATTTGAGGCAGGTGTTATGCAATATATTAAGACAACAGCAGCAGGTATGCTTGAACATTTGCAGGCATATAAAAGACAAAGGAGTAGTTGTGTTGAGTTGCAAAAAGAAATTGATAAGCTGCAACAAATGAAAAGTAAGGCTGAAACTCAAAAGTTCCAGTTGTATGACGATTATACGAAAGGAATTGTCCAAAGAGATATTATGATATCTGAAAGGACGAGGCTTACTGAGCATATTGGTGAAATTGAGATAGAGCTTCACGAACTTGAGTCTAAAATACAGTTGGAACAATGTATTGATAAAGCTGGTGAGGAAGAAACAATAGAGTTGTTATCCAAAATGGAGACATTTGACTTAGATCTTATTCGTCAGGTTGTAAAGCGTATCACAATGTATGATGACGGCAACATTCAATTTGAGTGGAATGTGGATGACTTTATACAGGTTAAATGATATACTTCATATAAGACTATTTTCAAGAACTATCGGTTTTTGATGGTTCTTGAAAATAAATTTTTTTGGTCTTTACTTGACACAAGCAGAAATTGATCACTGCAATGGAGTGGTGATATAACATTGGGGGAAAATAGTTTGTGCGAAAAATGTCGAATTTTTATTGACAAATTCCAATGTATTTGATAATCTTTATCAAGTAACTTAATATTCCATGAGGGAGTAGTTAGCACGAAAGTGTGATTTGTCAACATTCTGATTATATTAAAGAGTATAATCTGGCAAATCTTAAATAATGAGACTCATGTATATCGGTGAACAGCTTATGTGTTATATACGGGCGGGCATTGATATACATGAGTCTTTTTTATCTGCCGGATATACTTATAAGAGCAGGGATTTCGGCTGGCATACGGTTATGGAAAAAAGGAGGAGAATATGGAAAAATTTATTAACAATGCCCCATTTGCGCTTGTGCTTGTATTTCTCGTAATAGGATTTGTACTGCTGATTAAAGGAGCGGACTTTTTCGTAGAGGGAAGTTCAAGTGTAGCAAAAAGACTGCATGTTCCGTCTATTATTATCGGACTTACAATTGTCGCAATGGGAACATCACTTCCGGAAACAGCGGTCAGTGTATCAGCATCACTTACAGGCAATAATGAGCTTGCGGTCAGTAATGTAGTCGGTTCAAACATTTTTAACCTGATGGTTGTAATTGGTGTGTGTGCAGTATTGGCAACAGTCAATGTTGCAAAAGAAACCATAAAACGGGATATTCCGCTTTCGCTCATATGTGCAGGGCTTTTAATGCTTTTAGGAATTATCGGACTGGGCGACAAATCCGGCATGACACTCGGACATTTTGACGGTGTAATATTATTGGGATTCTTTGCAGGCTATATTTTTTATATGATTAAAATTGCATTAAAAGCAAGCAGGGAAGGCAGGAAAGTTGAGATAGAGGGCGGTTTAGATGATGACATTAAACTGATTTCAGTGCCGCTTAGTATTCTTTTCATCGTTGGCGGTGCGGCGGCCATTGCGGTCGGCGGTGATATAACCGTTGATGCTGCGGCGAGAATAGCCGGTGACCTGGGAATGAGCCAGACACTGATTGGACTTACAATCGTTTCAATAGGAACATCCCTTCCTGAACTTGTGACCTCAATCGTTGCTGCCAAAAAGGATGAAGTCGATATGGCGCTTGGAAATGCAATTGGTTCAAATGTATTTAACATCCTTATGGTACTTGGTATTGCTTCGGCAATCAGCCCGGTGAGCATCATCACGGAAAATGTTATTGATTTGTGCGTGCTGATTGTATTTACAGTGTGTGTATGGATATTTGCAGGAACAAAAAAGAAAATCGGAAAAATTGAAGGCGTTTGTATGGTTGCATTTTACGCAGCATATGCAGTTTACATCATAATAAGATAAAGGAGATAGCATACAAATGCTGTTATTTTTAAAAGTATTTTTTACTGAATTTATAGCAGAAATGGGAGATAAAACCCAGCTGATGCTTATTGCGCTTACTTCTAAATATAAGTTAAGAGATATTATATTAGGAACAGCTGCCGCAATTCTTGTATTAAACGGTCTGGCAGTTCTTGCAGGCGGGCTGATCAGTGAATTTATTCCGGACTGGCTCATAAAGACAATTGCAGCACTTGCATTTCTTTATTTTGCCACATCAACGATTGCCGGTGATGATGACGATGAGGAAGAAGAAGGGGGCAAAACAAAAATTAAGTTTGCACCGCTTGCGGTTTTCTGTACATTTTTCGTAGCAGAACTTGGTGATAAGACACAGCTTACGGCTATAACCTTTGGTGCAAATGAAGGGATGAGCGCAGCGCTTATTGTGTGGATTGGCTGTTCACTCGGACTTTTCGCAGCAGATATTCTTGGTATGTTAGTCGGCTACCTTTTAAAGAGCAAGACTCCGGACGGACTGCTCAATACACTTGCATTCGTAATATTCTCTGTATTTGGGGTATATACTCTCTATCAGGGACTGAAACTTATAGGGGCAAGTGTCTGTCCAATCCCTGTATGGCCGGTGCTGATAGCTGCAACAGTGGTTTTTGCCGTTTTATGTGTCTGTCTTTTTATACGGAGAGAGAAGAAGGCAAAGTAAATGAATGAGCAGCAAACCGGGAGAGAAAAGATGACGGATAACATAGAACAGTATAAGAATTGTCTGGACGGATTGACAAAAGATATGCCGGAAGAATTTTTTAAGCTGGCTCAGGTTTTTGAACTGAGTGTATTTGAACCGATTCACATGGAAGGCAAAAAAGATATTTATGCCGCCTATCTGATGAATGATGCGGTTGAAAGCTATTTTGTTTTTGAACAATCTGTCATGACCGGCTCATACAAAGAGCTTGAATGTGAACAGACGGCAAGTATTGTCCATGATGATAACGGATATATGCTGATAGTCAATCAGAGCGGAGAGAACCGGTTTACAATCCGTTTTACCAATCTGCATATGCAGACAACCTGTTTTGATTACGGCTGCATGGGACATTTCTGGGTGAAAGGATATGAGTATTTGCGCCAGCTGGAATATCAGTTCGCGGATATCCGGGATAAGTATCGTTATCTGGGAAAAGATTTTTGCACAGAGCAGGAATTGATTTTTATGCAGCTTGCGGACTTCCCGCCGATTAAGAAATTCAGGTCGGTGCCGGAGCAGTATTATGTGCCATATCCGGATTCTGTTTATCCGGAAGCAGTCCGGTATCTGATTGAAACAGCAGAGAATGTCGGCGATAAGAAGATGTCTGCAAAGCTTGAACATTATCAAAGAAAACCGACGGCTTTTCAGTGTAATGTGCTTGCCAGAATGTTTCATAAAAAGGCACACAGCCGGTTCGTGGATAAAATCATTGCGGATATGAGAGCAATTTCGGCAGGCTATCCGCAAAGAACCTTTAATGAACAAGAGGAGCAGCATTACCAAAAAGTGCATCAGAAAGCAGAAAATGCCATGAATTCATTTTTACAAAAAGGACAGGCGTGTCTGCTTTACAGGGAAGAACCGTTTATGTATGCAAAGGATTCAATCACATATAAGGAACATGTGCTGGTCTTTAAAAATGGGCTGGTGAACCGGAAGTGTGAGATTTATACGTTTGAATGACAATGCCTGCGGGTTTCTGCCGTATGTGATGTATGCAGCACCTGCGTTAAATATAGAATTACAACAGCTATCACAGCGTATAGAGGCAGACTGTCCGATATCATTTATCAAAACAATATCGGATAGCTGCCTGCTCTTTTAAACGGTGTGTCCGGCTTTGCGATTTAATGCAAAAATTTTAAAACATACATAACATATGCCAAAGCCCACCATAAAAAAATTCTTCATAAAAAATTCCCCTCATATAAATCTGCATTTTGCAGATATTTTCCTACTTTTCCTGAAAAGTTGCGCAGACGGTTTCGTGAGCGGCTGTTGCGCGGATACCGGAAATATCGACATGGTCAGCGTGACAGACCTTATCATCGTTATACATGCAGTTGGTTGCCTGACATGCAATTGATAAGGAAACATGCGGTGTCTGGGCGCTGTTTTTCTCACCGGACTTGTCCTCGAAATAACTTCCGCAGCAGGTGTCTTCACAGTTGCAGGCATTAGAGCCATTCACCTCGATAGAACTTAAACAGCAGCAGTTATCCTCATTGTGGCAGCAGCTTTTAACATTACAATCTAATTGAGCCATACAATCCTCCTTGTTTTGCATTTTGTTTTGCATCTTGTTTTTGCGTTGCATGAATTAGTATGGCCGGAGCAATAAAAAAATATGCAAATCAAAAGTGATAATTCAACAATTGAATGCATATTTTTTTCATTCTTATGTAATTTTTAAAATTTATCGCGTAAAGCTGTTTAATGAATCAGGCTAAAATCAATTTTTCCGTTGAAACCGTCGTAATACCGGAAAATGACTTTGGCAAGAATCTTATCTTTCGCAACATAAGTGTTTTTCCAGTAGCGCGAATCAAGAGAGGAGTTGCGGTTGTCGCCCATCATAAAATAGTGGCCTTCCGGGACAACATACGTTTCTTCCGTTTCAGATTCTGCCATCGGTTCTTTTAAATAGTCTTCTGAAAGTTCTTCACCGTTTACATAAACATGTCCGCTTTTAATCTGGACAACATCACCGGGTGTGCCGATAATTCTTTTGACATAATTTTGTTCTTCATTATCAGGATACTTAAAAATCACGACATCGCCGCGTTCAGGCTCATCAAATAAATAGGCAAGACGGAAACCAATTAAACGGTCATGCTCCATAATTGTATTTTTCATAGAACCGGTAGGGACTTCTGCGTTGACAATAATATACTGCGTGAATACAAACGCAATAATCACAGCAGCAGCTAAAATTTTAATATAACTGAAAATTTCTGACCAGATTGTTACCGGTTTTGAAGCCTTTTTCTTTTTGTGCTTTTTGGAAGCTCCGGTAGAAGCACTGGCAGACGGTTTTTCATCGTCGTCCATATCAAAGCCATAATCATCATTGACATAGTCAAAATCCGGTTCGTCATCGATGTCCTTGTATCTGTTATCGTATGATGACATATTTTCCTCCTCAATCACAATGGATTACAGAAAAACTGCCGCATCGGGAAAATCCGAATGCGGCAATTTACCTGATTACCTATAATAATACTTCAAAATATATTATTTGGCAAGCAGTTCCATAATTTTGTTGCTTCTTGCGATGAAGTTTGTCATCTGTTCCGGTGTGAGCGGTGCGTGGCTGAGCAGTGCTAAGTCGTAGAGCTGTTCACAGAAAACAGGGGTATTTTCACCGTCTTTATGGTCAACAATATATTTAACCAAATCATTGTTGGCATTTAATACGAGTGTCTGTCCGTTTGCACCGAACATAGACGGGTCCATGCCGTACATATTGTACATCTTCATCATATCCTGCATACGTCTGTCCTGTTCGGAGAGCGTAATCATGGAAGAAATAGAAGCGTTTTTGAGCTTTTCGACCTTGATATTTAACTTATCGTTGTTTAAAGCCTTCTTAAAGACATCGGAAAGTGTTTCTGTAAGCTCTTTTAATTCGTCTTCGCTTGTTTCTTCCTTAAAACTGTCAGAAAGGTCTGCATCTATACGCTGGAATTTTAAGTTTTCGTTCTTGCCCTCCAAGTGTGTAACAAACGGCTGGTCAATATTGTGTGTCAGGATAACAGCGTCAATGCCTTCTTCCTTAAACATATTGATATACTGGCTCTGTTCGGTTTCATCTGTAACGTAGAAGACTGTATTTTCGTGGTGTTCCTTGTTTTCGTCCAGACATTCCTGAAGTGTAAGGTACTTGCCGTCTAAGTTCTTGAAAATGATGAAATCCTTCATCTTTTCATAGAATTTTTCGTCCTTTAAGCAGCCGAATTTAATAAATGGGTTGATGTCATCCCAGTATTTTTCGTAATTTTCCTTGTCGGTCTTATACATGCCGGACAGCTTATCGCCGACCTTCTTTGTAATGTATTCTGAAATCTTTTTAACAAAACCGTCATTCTGTAAGGCACTTCTGGATACATTTAATGGCAGGTCAGGGCAGTCAATAACACCCTTTAACAGCAGTAAGAATTCAGGAATGACCTCTTTGATATTATCGGCAACGAATACCTGATTGTTGTACAGCTTAATAGTACCTTCGATGCTTTCATACTCCGTATTGATTTTCGGGAAGTAGAGGATACCTTTTAAGTTAAACGGGTAATCCATATTCAGATGAATCCAGAACAGCGGTTCCTTGTAATCCTTAAATACAGTACGGTAAAATTCCTTGTATTCCTCATCGGTACATTCGTTTGGATGCTTTGTCCAAAGCGGATGAATATCGTTTAATGCAACAGGGCGTTTTACGATTTTTGCCATTTTCTTTGCGGGAACTTTTTCAACGGTTTCTTTTGTACCGTCTTCTTTTTCCACTTCTTCGGTAACGGCATCTTTGATAAAGGTATCAAGCACCTTATCTTTTTCTGTTACCTCTTCTTCCGGGATTTCCTCGGTCTGCTCGCCGGCATCTTCATTTTCAAGGAAAATCGGAATTGGCATAAATGAGCAGTACTTTTCGATGACTTCGCGTGCCTTGTATTCATTTGCAAATTCATAGCTGTCTTCGTTTAGATATAAAGTGATAGCAGTACCCGGTTCTTCCTTAGTGGTATCCTGCATATCATATTCCGTGCCGCCGTCACATTCCCAGTGAACAGCAGAAGCGCCGTCCTTGAAAGAAAGCGTATCAATCGTTACTTTGTCGGCAACCATGAAAGCAGAGTAGAAGCCAAGACCGAAGTGACCGATGATCTGGTCTTCGTTGGTCTTATCCTTGTATTTTTCAAGAAATGCTTCTGCGCCGGAAAAAGCGATCTGATTGATATATTCGTTGACTTCTTCCTTTGTCATACCGATACCGTTATCAATAATCTGAATTGTCTTCTTTTCAGGGCTTACCTTGACCTGAATCTTATATTCAATATCGTCCGGTGCTTCATATTCGCCGATTAAATCCAGTTTCTTTAATTTAGTAATGGCATCACAGCCGTTTGAAATTAATTCTCTGTAAAAAATATCGTGGTCGGAATACATCCATTTTTTAATGATTGGGAAAATATTCTGACTGTTAATTGATAAATTACCATGTTCATTTGCCATTGTATCATTACCTCTTTTCATTTCATTCATAAAATAATCTGTTAAGATGTAATTTAATACAAGCAAAATGGAAAGTCAAGAAGAAATTAGCACTCATTCATTTTGAGTGCTAACAAGAATGGCGGAAGCCCGCAAAATCAGTGCATTTGCGCTAATTCTAAAAAAATCATGAACTGGCGGGTTCAGACTTCTTCAAAGTCCATGCCATGGGAAAATAAAAAGTCCTTTGCAAAAGCATCAAAGCTGTGTTCAAGGGTTTTATCAAGTGAAAAAACTTTGATAGACGTGCCGGTAACGACAGAAACGGCACCGTCCTGATATTTGATATTTAAAAACAGTCCGTTAATGTCATCGGGTGTCAGTGCAGTCTGATTGTCGGACAGCAGCTTTGCAACCTGTTTTGGCGGGAGCAGAAAGACCATTTTCATATAGGAAGGGACCTTACTGCCTTTGATGAGCTGGAAGCAGAACGGCTTGACAGAAGACCAGCGCGAATAGGACTTTTCGGGAAGCTCATTCCATTCTTCTTCGGAAAAGAAATCTTTGTTGAGTTCACCGCTGATGGTATAGGAATTGGCTGTTTTTATCACGGCTTCGGATAAAAACAGCCCGTCAAATGCTTCTTTAATAAGAAGCTGTGACATAAAATTTTTAGTATCTTTTATAGTAAGTGAGAGCATAATTCCTCCGTTTTTGATATTGTATTTTAACTATTATAAAACAATTTTTTCAATGAAGTCAACGATTTTAAAAAGAATCACGGACAGGATACACAAAATGACAATAGACATTGCGACCCAGTCCATTTTAAAAACCTGGCTGCCGTAAATAATTAAGTAGCCAAGTCCGGCTTTGGCAGCGAGAAATTCACCGATAATCACACCCACAAGCGACAGACCGATGTTGACCTTCATGTTGCTGATAATTGTCTTTAATGAAGCGGGCAGGACGACTTTGGTTAAAATGTTTTTTCTTGAGCCGCCCAAAGTCTGAATCAGCAGGATTTTGTCGGAATCGGTTTCTGCAAAGCTGGTGTAAATATTTAAAATTGTTCCGAATACGCCGACGGAAATGGCGGTGACAATAATGGCTTTGGCATTATTGCCGAGCCACACGATAATCATAGGCGCAAGGGCAGATTTTGGAAGGCTGTTCAGTAGCACAAGATACGGTTCTAATACGGCAGATATCGTTTTGCTGCTCCAGAGTAAAATGGCAGTGCCGACACCGAGCAGTACAATTAGTGCAAAACTGATACCGGTTTCGGCTACGGTAACGGCAGTGTGGTAAAAAATACTGCCGTCAGAAATCATTGCAAACAGGGTTTTTATAATGCGGGACGGACTGCTGAAAATAAAATCATCAATCCAGCCTGCGTATGCAGACACTTCCCAAAGTGTGATAAAACCGGCAAAAAGCAGAATCCTTGCCAAAGTAATTTTGTATTTTAACCGTTTCATTTGTTTAAGATAACGCAATTGAATGGCAGACATTATGACAACTCCTTCCAGATTTGATGAAAATAAGCAGAAAATTCAGGGGCAGTCCGTGAGGAAAACGGTGTGCGCTTATCCACGGAGAGGTGAATGTCAAAAACATTTTTGATACCGGCAGGACGGCTGGATAAAACAATCACCTGTTCACCCATGGCAATCGCTTCGGAAATGTCATGCGTGACTAAAAGTGCCGTTTTTTCCTGCTCCTTGATAATGCGGAAAATATCGTCGCTTACTTCCAGTCTTGTCTGATAATCCAATGCGGAAAATGGTTCGTCTAAAAGCAGAATGTCCGGTTCTAAAACAAGGGTGCGGATCAGTGCCGCCCGCTGGCGCATGCCGCCGGAAAGCTCAGAAGGATGGGCATTTTTAAAGGAAGCAAGTCCGTAGTCATGCATCATATCGGCGGCAAGTCTTTTTTTCTGTTCCGTACACTGGTGGGTTACTTCAAGACCAAGCAGAATATTTTTATAAATGGTACGCCACTCTAAAAGAGTATCGTGCTGGAGCATATAGCCAATCCGGGCAGTGGCAGGCATTGCATCACTTTTATAAAAGCGGATACAGCCCTTTTCGGGTGCGATTAATCCGGCAATTAAGGAAAGCAGTGTGGATTTTCCGCAGCCGGAAGGACCGGCAATCGAGGTGAAGCTGCCGGGCCGGACAGAAAAAGAAACATCTTTTAATGCAGGTGTTTCCCCGGAGGGCGTATGGTATGAATAAGATACATGGTCAAGGGTTAAAACTGGATTCATAAAGCAGCCTCCAATCCTTTTGATATATTTTATGGTAAAATAGGGCATACGGTGTCAAATGCAATTGCAAATCGCGCAAAGAATAGATATACTATATAAGGAAAATCATATTTACGATAGAACGCATAAAATAAAGAGAAATATGAGGGATAAAATATGCAGCATTTGGAACACATTTTAGAATGTATTCATGATAAACACATTTTTATACAGACACATAACTTCCCGGACCCCGATGCGATTGCAAGTGCATACGGGTTAAAGGTACTGCTTGAAAAAAAGGGAATTGGGACAACGATTTGTTATAAAGGAAGAATTGACGATACGATTACGGCAAAGATGGCACAGCTGCTTGCAATTGACATTGTTGAGCAGGAGGAAATTACGGATATGTCCGCAGAATCCGAGATTATTCTGGTGGATTCCCAAAAGGGCAACGCGAATGTCATAGATATGCAGGGCAACGAAGTTCTCTGCATTGACCATCATCCGACCTATGAAAATCAGGATTATCGTTATTCGGATATCCGTGTGGAGGTTGGTGCGTGTGCATCTATTATCGCCGGATACTTTATGGAAAGTGGGATACCGGCTGATAAACGCACAGCTACGGCACTGTTATACGGAATAAAGGTGGATACTGCCAATATGACAAGAGGGGTGAGTCCGCTGGATCTGGAAATGTTTTACCGGCTCTTTCCGTTAGCGGAGCATGCACTTTTGCAAAAGCTGGATACGAGTGTCCTGCACATGAAGGATTTGCGCGCCTATGCCAATGCAATAGATACGATTGAAAATGTGAACCGTGTCTGCTTTGCCAATACCGGTGTAGACTGCCATGAGGCACTGACAGCATCCATTTCGGATTTTATATTGGCGCTGGATGAAGTCGATGTGGTTATTGTATCGTCTTACCGGGAGGATGGCATAAAGCTGTCAGTGAGAAGCAGTGCGCCGTGGTGCAATGCGGGTAAGCTTACTAATGAAGCATTAAAAGGCATTGGAAACGGCGGCGGGCATGAGCATATGGCAGGTGGATTTATTCCATTCGGGAATATACCACAGAACAGTGATGCCAATAGCAGCAGTACAGATATCAATCATGCCGTTTCAGTGGAAAATCAGCCGGTTGAACAAAGGGCTGAGGGACTTTTAAAAGAAATGAAGAAAAGATTTCTTCAAAAAATTGAAAATGGGTAAAATAAAAAAGCTTCCGATGGGACTCGAACCCACGACCCACGCATTACGAATGCGTTGCTCTACCAACTGAGCCACAGAAGCATTTACCTTGTTACTATAGTACAAAATGATTTTGCTGTCAAGCCTAATTTCCAAAAATCGCTATAAATAAATTTCGCTGTCCGTTACAAAATAAGAAATAAAAAAGCTGTAACACAGCGGAAACGGGGAATTATGGCGGAAAAACAGGAAAAAGAGGAGCAGAAGGATAAAAAAATAGAAAGCTATGGACAGGTACTTTTAGGAGAAGACGAACACAACGGTAAAATCCAGCTGATGACGATTATCGGTGAGATTGAAGGGCATGACGTCCTTCCTGCGGCAAGTAAAACGACAAAGTACGAGCATATTTTACCGCAGCTTGCATCAATAGAAGACAGTGCCAAAATCGGCGGAGTACTGTTTCTGATTAATACAGTCGGCGGTGATGTGAGTGCAGGACTGGCACTTGCAGAGATGATTGCATCCATGAAGACACCGAGTGTTTCACTGGTGCTTGGCGATTCACACAGTATCGGAGTGCCGCTTGCAGTCAGCACAGATTATTCCTTTATTGCGCCGACGGCAACGATGATTGTCCATCCGGTGCGCATGAACGGAACGATTATCGGTGCGCCGCAGACATTCGACTATTTTCAGCTGATTCAGGACAGAATTGTGCATTTTATAGCCGGACATTCGCGTGTTGAAAAAGAAAAGCTTGAACAGATGATGATAAATACCGGAATGCTTACCAAGGATTTAGGAACGATTCTGGTCGGAAAAGAAGCGGTCCGGCAGGGGCTGATTGACGAGGTCGGCGGAATCAGCGCGGCGCTTGAGAAATTAAGGTCGTTAATGGCTGATTGAAACTTTTTAATGGAATACGAAAATTTAATGTAAAACGGAGAAAAGATGAAATGTAATTTGTGTCCGCGCAGATGTAATGCGGACAGGGAAAAACAGGAAGGAGTCTGCCGGATGCCGTGGGATATTTACGCGGCAAGGGCGGCTCTGCATATGTGGGAAGAACCGTGTATTTCGGGAGAAAACGGTTCAGGTGCCGTATTTTTTACGGGCTGTACCCTGCGGTGCGTATTCTGCCAGAATCACGAAATTGCCGCGGGAAAACGCGGACAAAAGATTGATGAATCGCATCTGGCGGAGATCTTTTTAAAATTACAGCAGCAGAAAGCCAATAATATTAATCTGGTGACACCCACACAGTATGTTCTGCCAATTATTGCGGCAGTAAAAAAAGCAAAAGCGCAGGGATTAAAAATTCCCGTGGTGTACAATACAAGCGGTTATGAGCGCGTGGAAACGCTAAAAAATCTTGAAGGGATTGTGGATGTATATCTGCCGGATTTTAAATATACGGATACTACATATGCAAAACAGTATTCTAATGCACCCGATTATTTTGATGTGGCAAAAAAGGCGCTTGCGGAAATGGTGCGCCAGCACCCGGCACCGCAGTTTGCGGATAAGCAGGAAGCGGCGGTGCGCGGAATTGAAGAAGGAATCATGACAGGCGGCGTGATTGTGCGGCACCTGATGCTGCCGGGGCTGTTAAAGGATACAAAAGCAGTAATACGGTATTTATATGAAACATATGGTGACAGTATTTATATCAGCATTATGAACCAGTATACACCGATGCCGTTTGTGGAAAATATCCCCGAATTAAACCGGAAAGTTACCCACAGGGAATACGACAAAGCCGTGGATTATGCGATTGGTTTAGGCGTGGTAAACGGCTTTATTCAGGAGGGCGGTACGGCAAAGGAAAGCTTTATCCCCGAATTTTCGGGTGAGGGTCTGGAATAAAAACAGAAGTCTTAAAAATTTATAAAAATGCTTGAAACTGCCGCAAAGATAGGGGATACTGTTAATTAAGAAGCTTTGTGGCAGAATAAGTGATGTGAGGATAAAGTATGCAGGATATGCAGTCAGAAAATGCAGTAATTGAATTAAATCGTGCACATTTGTGGCAGATTGCATTATTTTCATTAAATAATACGTCTACGAATTTGTATCTTGCCATGATGGGCTACGTGTCATATTATGCAAACGGAATTGCGGGGCTGTCTGTTGTGGTAATTTCTTTTATTCTGACCGGAATGAGAATCTTTGACGGTGTTACAGACCCGGTTATCGGTTATGTGATTGATAAAACCAACGGACGTTTCGGAAAGTTCCGTCCATTTATGATTTCAGGATATGTCCTGCTTGCGGGCAGTTCGCTGGTGCTTTTTTTTACGACTCATCTGGTGCCTGCGTTCTTTAGAATTCCGTATTTTATTGCCGTGTATTCTGTATACATTATTGGATATACGTTTCAGACGGCGGTTGTAAAGTCGGGGCAGTCGGTTATTACCAATGATGTGAAACAGCGCCCGATGATTACATTTTTTGATTCGACCTTTATTATGCTGGCACACGGACTGACGGCATTTTATGTGTCGGTCTACCTGATTCGCAAATACGGCAACTTCAACAGCCGTGCGCTTTTTGAGGAATTTGTGATTACCGTGGTTGTGCTTTCCGGTATCTGCACGGCACTGGCGGTTATCGGGATATGGGGCAAGGACAACAGCCGATATTTCCAGCTTGATAAGGAAAAGAAAAATAATATTCATTTCCGCGACTACTGGCAGATTATGAAACACAACAAGCCAATCCGTATGCTGGTCATTGCAGCGGCCTCCAATAAATTTGCATCCATGGTATACAGCAACTCCACGGTGCTTGTCATGCTGTTTGGCATTTTAATGAACAATTACCCGCTGGCGGGCATTATCGGTGTTATTGTGGGAATTCCTAATCTAGGTATTATTTATCTGGGTATCCGTTATGCGAAAAAAGTGGGGCAGAAAAAAGCAATGGTGGTATCCACATGGTTTGCAATTGCATTTCAGGCAGTCATGATGTATATGATGTTATTCACCGATCTGACAAAGGTTTCACTTGCGAAAATTAACGGGATTACCATAGCATTTTTACTGGTATTTGCTCTGTTAAACGGCGTAAAATCCATTACCAATAATATTGTTGTGCCGATGATTGCGGACTGCACGGATTATGAATACACGCTGAGCGGACATTTTGTTCCGGGCATTATGGGGGCATTATTTTCTTTTATTGATAAATCCTTCTCTGCGCTTGGAACAGGCTTTGTGGGCATTGCACTTTCCATGACAGGTTATGCAAAAGTATTTCCGCAGGTCGGCGATGCGCTGACAACGCAGTTAAAATATATGACCGTGTTCTTTTACTGTGTTATACCGATTCTTGGCTGGTTTGTCACAATTTTTATTATGCGGTTTTACCGGCTGGATAAAAAGGCGATGAGCATATTGTATACAAAAAAGGGGCAGAAAGAGTAGAAATGAGGAGAGCTATGAACATAAAAAAAGGAAATCCGCTGCAAAAGGGGAGTACAAAACAAAAAGACGGCTATAATTTTGCGATTGCATCGGCGGCGGAAATAATTGATCTGCTGTTGTATGCGCCAAAAGCGGACGAGCCGGAGTACCGGATTGAACTGACAGAAGCCTATAAGACGGGCGATGTCTTTTCGGTGCATATCAGCGGCATTTATCTGGACAGGTATCTGTATTGCTATGAGGCGGACGGGAAGAAAATCATTGATCCGTATGCAAAGACGATTACAGGCTGTGAAGTTTTTGGCAAAGATGAAAACAAGCAGCATTTAAGCCGGGTATGTCTTTCAAAATATGACTGGGAAGACGATACGGCACCGGAAATACCGTATCATGACAGCGTTTTTTATAAATGCAGTGTCCGCGGACTGACCGCTTCAAAAACGTCAAAGGTGCGCCATAAAGGAACATTTTCGGGCGTGGTGGAAAAACTGCCGTATTTAAAAGAACTGGGCATTACGGCGGTGCTTTTTATGCCGCTGTATGAATTTGACGAAATCGGAAAGTTTCCGCAGCTTTATGACAACGGATACGGAAAATATGCATCCGGTCCGATAGCGGGCAGAATCAATTACTGGGGATATACCAAAGGATTTTATTTTGCGCCGAAGGCTTCGTTTGCATGGACGGGACGAAAGAAAGCGGACTATACGGCAGAGATGAAGGACATGGTAAAAGCATTTCACAAAGAGGGCATGGAGGTTCTTATGGAAATGCATTTTCAGGACGAGCCGGTCGATTTTATTTTAGACTGTCTGCACTACTGGGTAACGGAATACCACATTGACGGAATACATCTGTTTGCCGGTGAGGCGGCGTTAAATGCAGCGGCAAGGGATGCACTGTTAGCAAAGACAAAGCTGATTACGGTATTCTGGAATGGTGAAAAAAAGCATTATAAAAACATGGCAAATTATAATGCGGGATTTATGAACGTGGCACGTAAATTTTTAAAGGGCGATGAAAACCAGCTTGGCGATTTTGTTAATGTCAGCCGCTATAATCCGGTGCAGAGTGCCAATATTAATTATATTACAAGCCATGACGGATTTACGCTGTTTGATCTGGTCAGCTACGACAGAAAGCATAACGAGGCAAACGGCGAAGGCAATGCGGACGGTGAAAATTTTAACAATAGCTGGAACTGCGGAACGGAAGGACCTTCAAAGAAAAAAAAGATACAGCATCTGCGCCTTAGGCAGATGAAAAATGCACTGATGCTGGTGCTGTTATCGCAAGGCACACCATTACTGCTTGCAGGCGATGAGTGCTGTAATTCACAGGCGGGCAATAACAATCCGTACTGCGTGGACAGCGAACTTTCGTGGGTCAGCTGGAACAGCCGCGGCATGGCGGCGGAAATGACAGCATTTGCAAAAGAACTGATTGCATTCAGAAAACAGTACAAGATTCTGCATATGCCAAAGCAGCTTTTATCCTATGACAGCTTATCGTGTGGGTATCCCGATATTTCCTGCCACGGCAGCAGTGCATGGTATAATACCATGGAAAGCTACAACCGTCATATTGGCATGATGTATTACGGCAGGTATGCATATATTGAGGATTTATGCCAGCAGGGAAATGCAGACGCGGATACATTTCTTTATATTGCATACAATATGCACTGGGAAGAACACGAACTGGCACTGCCAATCGGATATAACGAATGTGACTGGCAGGTGGCACTCTGCTCCGGTGATAAAGGAAGTGCTGTGCTTGGAAAAGATGGAAAAACCGTACATGTAAAGCCGCGCTGTATCGCTGTTTTAACAGGGTTGAGGAAAAAGAAAGAAAATAACAAGAAAACAAATCGAAAAACAGGTGAAGAAAATGGACATTCATAATTTAGAACAGATTAAACAGGAATTTTCCGGTTTTCAGCAGGAGTTTGAAACCGGAAATAAGGAAAAGGCACTGGAAAAACTGCTGGAGCTTTTAGATGCGCTGGAAGAAGAGGATAACTCAAGAAGGGCGGCGCAGATTGATAAAGACGGAAATGTTACACTGTCATCGGAAATCCCGGCAGGAAAACCGGCGGCAGAAAAATCAGCAGAAGACGGAACAAGCAAAAGTCAGCCGCTTTATATGAGCTTAAATCACGTCATGGAGTATTATATTTTTGCGTATTACTTCCAGCCGGTTACAGAGGTGCGCTGTACCGACATACCGTATGGGGAATATTACCGCACATACGGACAGCTTGCACTTTCTATGCAGAAGTACAATGGGGCAAAAAAGGCATATGAGCGTGCGATTGCGTGGAATCCGGTCGATTTGGACGCCTATCTGGGACTGGCAGAGGTGTATAAGTATCAGAATCAGCGGGAAAAATATCTGACGGTTACAAGGCAGGCATACCGTTACTGCTGTACACGCGCAACCATGGCACGCTATTACCGCAATATGGCATTTTATTATCTGTCCGGTTATGAGCCGGAAACGGCGCGTGCATGCTACCAGTACAGCAACGTGTATTACCACACGGAAAATGCGGACAGCGAGTTAAAGTATATTTCCGAGGCAATTCAGCAGGAAACACCACAGACAGATATCCGTGCGATTCAGAAGCTGTTTGACGAAAAACAGATTGAGCCGGGACCGGATTCCCAGACGATTGGCATTGTATATAAGGTCGGTGAAATTTTATTAAAGGACGGCGATTATAAGTTAGCAAAGGACTGCTATTCGATTGTCTATGATATTACGCAGGACGCGTCGGCGGAAAAACTGTTAAATGAGCTGGAAGCGGCGATAACAGGGACAGAAGAATAGGTGTAATGGGCGAATATCCGGTGCTATCGTATTTTGTGTGTTGAATATAATGATAAAACAACGGCAGAGCCGGAAAGCAAAAATGCAGAGTAGATTCTGCGCAAAATAAGTTAGGAAAGTATAGAGAGAAAATGATGAGTAAAATTGACAGTATTCTATTTGATTTGGACGGAACGCTCTGGAGTTCTGCAAAAGCCATCAGTGAAGCATGGGGACTGGTATTACAGAAGCATGAAGATATCGAAAAAAAAGAGGTAACAGAAGAAGAACTCTACAGCTGTATGGGACTTCCGATGTATGACATTGCAGCAAAGCTGTTTCCGTCACTGGCAGAGGATGTCCGCAATCAATTAATGGACGAGCTGTGTGAATTTGAAAACGGCTATCTTGAAAAACGCGGCGGCGTTTTATTTAACGGACTGGAAGAAACACTGGCACAGTTACAAAAAAAATATAAGCTTTATATTGTAAGCAATTGTCAGGACGGATATATTGAAGCATTTATTAAAGCACATCATATGGAAAAGTATTTTGAAGATACGGAGTGCTGGGGAAGAACCCGCCTGTCAAAGGGTGAGAGTAATAAGATACTGATAGCGCGTAATCATCTTAAAAATCCAATTTATGTCGGTGATACCGCGGGGGATTACCAGTCTGCCGTTGATGCGGGAATTCCGTTTGTTTATGCGGCATACGGCTTCGGTGAGGTACAGGATTGTGCTTATAAAATCCAGAGTATCCGGGAACTGCCGGAGGTGCTGGAACGGGTGCAGTAAAGTCATAGGTACCAACACGAATAGAAAGTATAAAATTAAAAAATACCTAAATTCTTGAAAAAGAATTGACAGATGTGATAAATAGTGCTAGAATATCACCAGTTTAGCAAATTAAAGAATTAAAGTCGATGAACAAAATAGTACTTTCAGAAGGTACACTACAGAGAGCCGGTGGCGGTGAGAACCGGTGTGGAGAGCTGGAACGAATGGGTTTGGGAGATGCATTGGTGAACATTTTATGGTTAAGTAAGTAGCTGATGACGTGACCTCACGTTACAGGGGCAGGATATTGCACAGGCAGTATCAGGAATGAGTCAGATAACAGGTGGCATATCCGGTTTCGGGTATGCTTTTTTTTATTTTATCGGAAATGACAGCATTTCTATAATATAAAAATAAAAGCCAGACTATCCGTGACTTTTATTTTCCTATATTTGTAACAGGGAAAATGAAAACACATAATCCGGTATCTGAGAAAACAGGGTGGCACCACGATAATTCGTCCCTTATGCAGTGATAATAGCTGCATAAGGGATTTTTTTATGGAGGAATGGCGATGAAAAGACGGTTAAAAGCATATAAAAAGACAGTCAGCATCGTAGATGAATCTACGATAGCACTGTATGAAAGCCTTGGCAGAGAAAAGAAAGGCTTTCTTATGGAAAGTAATGATAAGGAAAACGGAAGATACACCTTTATGGGTGTTGAGCCGGAAGCACTGATTCAGTCAGACGGTGAATCTCTGGTAATTACAAAGGCAGACGGCACAAAGGAAGTGCGCAGGGGCAACCCACTGGAGCGGTTAAAAGAATATTACAGTGAATTTGAAATTGTAAAAGAAGACGGTGAACTTGAATTTACAGGTGGACTGGTCGGCAGTCTGGGATATGATTTTATCCGCTATACCGAGGATTTACCGGACGACAATGAAGATGAAATCGGAATTGAAACCATTCAGCTTATGCTGGCTTCAAAGTTTCTGGCAATCGACCATGTAGCAGAAACCTTTACAGCGGTAATACTGGAAGAAGACAGCCCGGAAGGCAAGAAATGCGCAGAACAGGAAGCCAAAGAGCTGATTGCGCGGGCAAGAAAAAATCCAAAGGCGGCAGAGAAAAAACACGTCCATGACGGCATTATCGTGAAAAAATCCGATACCTGTGAGCAGTACAGCAGGAAAGTTGAAAAAATCAAACAGTACATCAAAGAAGGACACATTTTCCAGACGGTGCTTTCACAGCGCTGGACGATTCAGACCAAACAGGACGGTTTTGAACTGTATAAGGAACTGCGGGAATTAAATCCGTCACCGTATCTGTATTATTACAATTTCGGTGATTTTGAAATTATCGGAAGTTCGCCGGAAATGATTGTCAAGCAGACAGATAACAGAGTTTATACCTGTCCGATTGCGGGTACGAGAAAGCGCGGAAAGACACCGCAGGAAGATACGGCATTGGAACAGGAACTGCTCGCAGATGAAAAAGAGCGTGCAGAACACGTTATGCTGGTCGACCTTGCAAGAAATGACATGGGAAGAATTGCACAAATCGGTTCGGTAAAGGTGTCCGAATTTATGAGAATCCAGCGGTATTCCCACGTTATGCACATCGTTTCACTGGTAGAGGGAAGAAAAAAAGGCGAGTATCATCCACTGGATTTGGTATCCTCATTTCTTCCGGCAGGCACCTTAAGCGGTGCACCGAAAATCAGGGCAATGGAAATTATTGACGAACTGGAAACGGTCAGACGCGGATTATACGGCGGCGCAACCGGTTATCTGGATTTTGGCGGCAACATGAATTTCTGCATTACAATCCGTACCATGATAAAAAAAGGTGAAAAAGTTTATTTACAGGCAGGTGCGGGAATTGTGGCGGATTCTGTTCCTGAAAATGAATATCAGGAGTGCTGTAATAAGGTCATGGCACTGGCAAAGACACTGGTCGAGGAGGAAAAGTTATGATATTACTGATAGATAACTATGATTCGTTTACATATAACTTGTATCAGTTTATCGGTACATTTAACAATGATATAAAGGTCGTCAGAAACGATAAAATTACAATAGAAGAAATAGAAGACTTAAATCCTGAATCCATTGTGATTTCGCCGGGACCGAAAAGTCCAAAGGAGGCAGGTATCTGTCTGGAGACCATCCGCCATTTTGCGGGAAAGAAGCCGATGCTTGGAATCTGTCTGGGACATCAGTGTATCGGAGAAGCATTTGGCGCAACGGTTTCTTATGCAAAGAAAATCTGTCATGGAAAACAGTCGCTGATAGAACATGATACAGACGGTATTTTTGAAGGCATTAACGAACCAGTCAAAGTTGCACGCTATCATTCACTTGCAGTCATAGAGGATACCCTGCCGGACTGCTTACAGGTGACGGCAAGAACGCAGGACGGAGAAATCATGGCAATGAAGCACCGGGAATATCCGATTGTGGGATTGCAGTTTCATCCAGAATCCATTTATACAGAGCACGGAAAGAGAATGATAGAAAATTTTGTAAACAACATAGGAAGTGTGGATTAATATGATTCTTGATGTAATTGTTGAAGATAAGAAAAAACGGCTGGTTGAACATAAAGCGGCAGTCAGCGAAGAAGAAATGAAACAGAAAGCATTGCAGAGTACACGTAAAAGTGTGGGATTTGCAAAGGCATTAAAAAAAGACGGCCTTTCTGTTATCGGTGAGTTTAAAAAGGCATCGCCAAGCCACGGGACAATGGATATCAAGGTGGATTTAAAGGAGCGGATTTTGCAGTATAACGATTCGGTTGATGCGATTTCCTGCCTGACCGAGGAAGACCATTTTTACGGTAGTACGGCGTATCTGGAACAAATCCGGAAAATGACAAATCTGCCGGTTATCCGCAAGGATTTTATTATTGAAGAATATCAGGTCTATGAAGCAAAGGTTATCGGCGCAGATGCGATTCTTTTAATTGCCGCGATTTTAGATGATGAAACCTTTAAAAAACTGTATGACCTTGCTTACAGCCTTGGGCTGGACGTATTGTGTGAGGTTCATGACGAAGCAGAATTGCAGAGAATGCTGGCGTTAGATGTTGAAATCATCGGAATCAACAACCGCAATTTAAAGACTTTTGAAGTGACCATGGATACGACAAAGAAGCTGTCAGCCATGCTTCCGAAAGACTTCAAGGAACGCGGTAAAGTGCTGGTATCCGAAAGTGGTGTCAGCACGGACGGAGATATTTCAGCATTAAAACAGAGCCATGCAGATGCATTTTTAATTGGCACGGCGCTTATGGAATCAGACAATCCGGGGGCGCTTACAAAGCACTGGAAGGAAGTTTATGCAAATGGGTAAGACAAAGGTAAAGGTCTGTGGGCTGACGCGGGAAGAAGAAGCAGAAATGCTTGCAGACTGTCAGGTGGAATTTGCGGGCATGGTATTGTTTTTCCCAAAAAGCAAACGCAATGTCACCTTACAGCAGGCAGAACAAATCCTTGCGGCACTCAAAAAATACGGTGTATCAAAGAGCGTTGCCGTGACGGTGTCCCCGACAAAGGAACAGGTAGAACAGATTATGCGGCTGGGATTTGATTACATACAGATTCACGGAACATTGTCCGATGAGGTACACGATGTGCTGAGGATTCCGGTAATCCGTGCAGTCAACGTGGCAGGAGAAACGGCGGAAGATAAGGAAAGTATCCGGCGGCAGTTAGAAAGCGTTCTGGCAGATGAAAAAACGGCGGGCATATTATTTGACGGCAGTTCGCCGGGCGCAGGAAAAACATTTGACTGGAGCTTGTTAAAAAATATACAAAAAACGGATAAGCTGCTGTTTCTGGCAGGCGGCTTGACACCTGAAAATGCCGCGCAGGCGGTGAAAACCGTAGCACCGGACGTTGTTGATGTCAGCTCCGGTGTGGAAAAAGACGTTTCGCCGTGTGCGGCATTTGCGGGAAAAGATGCAGAAAAAATCACAAAATTTGTAGAAAATGTAAGGTTATAAGACATGATTACCTGGAATCCTGAGTAATCATGCAGGCAGAAGGAGGATAAAATGAGTAACACATATTATGGAGAATTTGGCGGACAGTTTGTATCGGAATCACTGATGAACACACTGGCCGAACTGGAAAAAGCATTTGATGAGGCGATTAAAGACCCGAAATTTATTGCGGATTATAATTATTATTTAAAAGAGTATGTCGGCAGGGAAACACCGCTTTATTTTGCGGAGCGTCTTTCTGAAAAGTACGGCACAAAAATTTATTTAAAGAGAGAAGATTTAAATCATACCGGCGCGCATAAGATTAATAATGTCATCGGACAGATTCTTCTGGCAAAGCGCATGGGAAAGACAAAAGTTATCGCCGAAACCGGCGCAGGACAGCACGGTGTTGCAACAGCAACCGGCGCAGCTTTATTTAACATGGAGTGTACCGTATATATGGGTGCGGAAGATATTGAAAGACAGCGTTTAAATGTATTCCGTATGGAGATGCTCGGTGCAAAGGTATGCCCGGTTACAACCGGAAGTTCAACTTTAAAAGATGCAACCAATGAAGCTATCCGTACATGGGCAGAGCGTGCAGAGGATACCTTCTATATTATCGGTTCAGCTGTAGGACCGCATCCGTATCCGAAGATGGTAAAAGAATTCCAGAAGATTATCAGTGTAGAAGCTAAAAAGCAGATCCTTGAAAAAGAAGGCAGACTGCCGGATGTGGTAACAGCCTGTGTCGGCGGCGGTTCTAATTCAATTGGTATGTTTGCCGATTTCATTGATGAACCGTCTGTACGTCTTGTCGGTGTGGAAGCAGGTGGATTAGGTGTTGAAACCGGAAAGCACGCAAGTGCAATGGCACTGGGCAAGGTCGGTGTGTTACACGGCATGAAGACTTATCTGTTACAGGATGATAACGGTAATATTGAACTGGCTCATTCTATTTCTGCCGGACTGGATTATCCGGGTGTCGGACCGGAACACGCTTATCTGCGTGATACAGGCAGGGCAGAATATGTGTCTGTGACAGATACGGAAGCAATGGAAGCGCTGTTGGAGCTTTGTAAGCTGGAAGGCATTATTCCGGCAATTGAAAGCGCACACGCACTTGCCTATACTTTTAAGATGGCAAAGAATATGAAAAAAGATGACATCATTGTAGTCTGCCTGTCAGGCCGTGGTGATAAAGATGTCCATACAGTAGAAAAGTATTTAAACGGAGAGGAGACGAACAAATAATGAATCGCATTGAAAAAAGATTAGAAGAATTAAAGCAGGAAAATAAAAAAGCATTTATTACATATACAACGGCAGGACTGCCGGATTTACAGACCACGGCAAAACTGATTTTTGCACAGGAAGAAGCGGGTGCGGATATTTTAGAAATCGGCGTGCCGTTTTCAGACCCGGTAGCAGACGGCCCGGTGATTCAGAATGCCTCTTATCAGGCAATCCAGAAAGGCACAACGCTTACAAAGATTTTTGATATGATTGAAGGTGTCCGTAAAGAAAAATGTGAGGTTCCAATTGTGTTCATGATGTATTATAATACAGTATATCATTATGGACTGGAAGCATTTGTGACACGCTGTATCGAGTGTGGTGTTGATGGCTTGATTATTCCGGATTTACCTTTTGAAGAACAGGGCGAATTAAAGGCAGTACTTGCAAAGAATGAAGCTTCACCGATTCTGATTCAGCTGGTTTCACCGGTTTCAAAGCAGCGTGTGCCAATGCTTCTTGAAAATGCAAGGGGCTTTGTATACTGCGTATCCCAGATGGGTGTTACCGGCAAAGGTGCCAATTTCCATAAGGATATCAGAGAATATCTGGCAGCAGTAAAACAGACCAGTGCAATTCCGGTGATGGTCGGTTTCGGAATCCGCACGGCAAAGGATATTGAACCGTTTGAAGATATTGTGGACGGTGCAATCGTTGGCTCTAATCTGCTGCGGATTTTAGAAGAAAGCAATTATTCCGTGGATGCAGTCAAAGAATATGTATCCGGATTTAAAAAGGAATTAAATAAAAACAAATAAGCGGGGTGAACAGCAGTGGTACCGGTTCTTGCCAAAAATGCAGTGCGGATAAAATGTAATTTCCAGAATGCAGGCATGACGGGAAATTATGAATGTGCCTATGCGCTGGGAATTTTAAATGCCCAGCTGGGCCTTCCCGAAATAACAGAATATGAAGATATTGCCGCGTTAAAAGAACAGCTTTTGGAAAAAGCCGCAGATTATAAAGCGGAAGAGGCAGGCTTAAAGCAGATGGTGCATCTTTTAAAAGAATATGAAGCAGCGCCTGTGGCAGACGAACAGATGCGGGAACTTTTTACTATGGGATTTCATGATAAGAATTTATAAATTTTAGCCGATTTATTATGAAAAATGCCAAAAATTCGGATACCTGTTGACTTATTCTTCCGAATAGAGTATATTTTGTAAGTGAATTAAAATATATGAAATTATTAGTAAATGAAAGTTAAAGGTGGATGTTAAACTATGACACAGACAGTAGAAGTAGCAGACATTGAAAAGACACATAAGAATGCAATCGCTGAGCTTGTGCAGACAGCCTGCAAATTTGAAAGCCATATTGAGATTGAAAGCGAAGGAAAAAATATCAACGCAAAGAGTCTTATGGGGATTATGGCATTTGGCTTGAAAAAGGGAATGGAAGTAAGCATTTCCGCAAAAGGAACAGATGAAAAGGCAGCAGTAGACTGTATCAGCCAGTTCTTAACAAGCAATGCAGAATGTGCAATGTAATGTAAATGTGTAATCAAAATGTGAGGAGGTCCGTTTTATGAGAGGAAAAGGAAAATCAGGAGCTACAACAGCCGCAAAAGAAAATACAGTAAACACAGTTGCAAAGAAGGCAGAATCAACTATTGAAGCAGTGGCTGAAAAGGCAAAAGAAGCTGTAAAGAAAGTAGAAGTTAAAGAAGAAGCTGTTAAAGAAACACTTGCAGAAACAAAAGCTGAGGTAAAGGCAGAAGTGAAAGCGGCAGAAAAGGCTGTAGAAAAAGCAGCAGAGCCTGCAACAGCGGTAACAGCAGCAGAAGCTGCACCTGCAAAGAAGACGGCGACAAGAAAGACAGCTGCGAAAAAGACAGAAACAAAGCCTGCTGAAAAGAAAGCAGCTGCAGTTAAGAAAACTGTGAAAAAAGCAGTAACAAGAAAGACAGCTGCAAAGAGTGAACCGTCTACGGAAGTATTTATCCAGTATCATGGTAAGCAGATTGATGAAAAGGCATTACTTGAAAGAGTTATGCAGGACTGCGGTGAGGATAAGATTTCAGTGGAAGATTTAAAGCTTTATGTAAAGCCGGAAGATAACGCTTGCTATTATGTTGCAAACGGTAATGTGGCAGGTAAAGTAGATTTATACTAAAATTACTTTATATAGTCAGGACAGAGCTGTTGCACGAAAACGTTGATTTTCGTGTGACAGCTCTTTATTTCAATCAGATAAAGGAGAGAGGATGTATGTTTGAAGTTGGCGACAGAGTATTTTACGGTGTTGTGGGTGTGTGTGAAGTAGAAGACATCGCAGCACCGCCGATTAAAGGTATTGACGGAAAGTATTATTATTTACAGCCGGTTTATGATGATAAAGGCATCATCTACTCTCCTGTGGACAGTAAGAAAGTGTCTATGCGGACCATTATCACAAAAGAGGAGGCACAGACATTTTTAGAGCGTGCCAGAAACTGTAAAAGTGATGAACTGCTTAATCAGAAGATTACACCGAACCAGTATGATGAAATGGTAAAATCCCAGGATACGGAAAAGCTGATGCACCTGGTACGTTTTTTATATGATATTAAAAATGAACGTGCAAAGGAACTGCGCAAAATGAAGTCGGCAGACAGCAGAATGCTAGTAACGGCAAGAAAACTGCTCTATGGTGAACTGGCTGTTGCACTGGGAAAAGATTACAGTGAAATGTCAGATTTACTTGATCAATATCTCGGACAGAATTAATAAATCTGCACAATAAAAATAATGCAAAAAATATAGAAATAACCGCATACAGTTTTTCATAGATATAAATCAGACAGGATTGATTATCGCAGAACTGAATAAATTCAGTTTGCGATTCCTCCAGCATTAGAATGCCTGCGGAATGGGGATTGGTATGAAGAAAAAACTGATGCGGCGTTTTTGTATTTGGGGCGTATATTGTCTGTGTGTCCTGCTGATGCTGATTGTCAGCGGTGTAGGCGGCAAGGCAGAGCAGACGGCGGCGATTTCTGCAAATGACTGTTATGAGAACAGGATTGCAATTACATTTGACGATGGACCGGGTAAAGGCACAACGGAAAAGTTATTAGACGGACTAAAGGAACGTGGCGTAAAAGCGACGTTTTTTTTAGTTGGTGAAAAAATTGAAGACAACCGTGAACTGGTGGCGAGAATGTATGCGGAGGGGCATCTGATTGGCAATCATACATTTACCCATGTACAGCTTAGTAAGGTGGACGGAAAGCAGGCGCTGGAGGAAATTGTGAAGACCAATACACTGATTGAAGAAATTACAGGCGAACCTGTCCGGTATATCCGTCCGCCATACGGTTCGTATTCCAACAGTCTTTTAATGCAGATTAATATGACACCGGTTTTGTGGAGCGTAGACCCCGAAGACTGGAATACGGATAATACAGGGCAGGTTGTAAAGTCTGTTGTCGCAAATGTAAAATGCGGTGATATTATTTTACTGCATGATATTTATGATTCATCGGTGGCGGCGGCGTTGGAAATTGTGGACGAATTAAAAGCGAAGGGATTCATTTTTGTTACCGTGGATCAATTACTGCTTGATTAATTGTACGAAAGCGTGTACACTGGGGTTGAATTTGAGAGGAAGATTGAAGGAAGATAAGAAAATGAGAGAATAAGAAAATGAGAAACGGAGGGATTACGATGAAGTGGGGTATTATGGCAACAGGCAGTATTGCACAGAAATTTGCGTCAACCGTGAATCGTATGACAGACGAAGGAGAAATCTTACAGGCAGTGGCTTCCAGAACAAAGGAATCTGCAGAAAATTTTGCAAGACAGCACCGGATTCCGGAGGTATTTGATTCATACAAGGCTATGGCGGAGTCCGACAGTGTCGATGTGATCTACATTGCAACACCCAACAATATGCATTATGAAAATGTAAAAATGTGTCTTCTGGCAGGAAAACACGTTCTTTGCGAAAAGCCGTTTACAACCAGTGCGGCACAGGCGCAGGAACTCTATGCGCTGGCAGAGGAAAAAGGTCTGTTTTTAATGGAAGGTTTCTGGATTCGTTTTCTTCCGGTTTTACAGAAAATGCAGGAACTCATCAAGGAGGGAAAGTTAGGAGAAATCCGCTATATCCGTTCCGAATATGGATTTGTTGCAAAAGGGGACAGAAAAGTGCGCAAGTTTAATCCGCAGCTTGGCGGTGGCGCCTTGTTAGATATCGGTATCTATAACCTTGGTTTTTTAAATATGATTATGGGAAAGAATCCCGATTCATTTACCAGCGACGTCCATATGACAGACGTTGGCACAGATGATTTCAGCGTGATTCATCTGCATTATTCGCAGGAGAATGGACAGGGAGCAGAAGCGGTTGTCACAACGGCAATCGGGCTGGATATCCAGCGGAAAGCCGCAGTTATCGGTACAAAGGGCAGTATTTATCTGGACGATTTTCAAAAGGCGGAAACAATGACGGTTTCTTTATCGGACGGAGAAGAATATGAAATTGAAATTCCGTTTGAAATCAACGGCTTTGAGTACCAGATAAGAGAAGCTTCCAACTGTATCAGAGCGGGCAGAACCCACAGCGGTATCTACACCCCGCAGATGTCTTTGCAGACGTTGTCATTGATTGATGATATCCGTGCAGGCTGGAATATGAAATTTCCATTTGAAAAATAAAATACAGTAAAAATAAAATATAAATTAAATATAGCAAAATAAAATATAGTAAAAGCCTGAAATCACAGGGGTTATGTTATGTATGCGGAGTTGGCATACATGGCGGCACGGGTGGTTTCAGGCTTTTATTTTAGCATTTTACCGGAAATGAAAATGGCATTTTATCAGAAGTAAAAATTTGTCGGACAGATTAAGATAGAATATCTGCATTTACATCATCCGGTACAGACTGTAGTATAAAGTGATTTTTATTTGTGGTAAGCAGTCCCTGCTTTTGCAGGCGTGACAGCTCCGCGGACATGGCAGCACGTTCCACGCACAGATAGTCGGCAAGCTGCTGGCGGTCATAAGGAATATCAAAGGAAAGACTGCCCTGCCGCTGGGCTTCGGCAGACAGGTAGGAAAGCAGTTTTTCTTTTGTTGTGCGCTTGCTCATATGTGTGATTTTCTCATTAAACAGTAAAAGCTTTTTGGCAAGAACAGAAATCAGGTTCTGGATTAAATGTGTGTGATGTTCGCAGGCAGACGGGCAGACCCCTAAAATGCGGTGAATATCTAAGTACAGCAGGGAACAGTCTTTCGTTACTACGACACTGATATTTAATGCAGTACCGTTGGAAGCGGCAAAGGGTTCGGCAAAGGTCTGTCCCGGAAGAATCTGTGCCATGATATTTCTGTGTCCCCATACATCTTCCTGAATTACAATCGCACTTCCCGATAACAGCAGTCCCATAGTTGATGTCATATCTCCGGCACGTAAAAGGTAGCTGTCTTTTTCTTTATCGCTTACAAAAGCCCCCATACAGTGTAATACAGATAATATTTCTGAATCGGACATGCCCGAAAAAATAGAAGCTGTCCTAAGAATCGGTAAAAATTGTTCTAAATTGTCAGTAGTGTTCATATGAATCTCCATTTCTGAGCGACTTGTTGCTAATTTCCATTCCGTAGGTGATAATTTCAAAGGTAATTGATTGTTGTCAAAGTAAATTTTTTATATTATTTTTACTTTGTTTGAAATCAAACATACTTGTTTGAATTATTATAATAAAATCATCACAGAAACGCAAGAGCGGCTGTCAAATAAAAAATAGTACCTCCAATAGTATAGCCGCTCATCAACAATAAAAACCTATAGAAAGGATTGTCAAAATGAAAAGAAGAATTATCACAATTGATGAAGAAAAGTGTAATGGCTGCGGGGCTTGTGCCAATGCGTGCCATGAAGGTGCAATCGGCATGGTAAACGGAAAGGCAAAGCTGATGCGTGACGATTACTGTGACGGGCTGGGCGACTGTCTTCCTGCCTGTCCGACAGGTGCAATTACATTTGTAGAACGCGAAGCGGCGGCTTATGATGAACAGGCAGTGTTGGAAAATAAAAGAAAGAAAATGCAGGGACAGGCAGCACAGATGCCGCTTCATGCAGGCTGTCCGGGAACACAGATGCGCCGTATGCACCATGCGGAACAAAACAGTGCGGCGGATAATATGGCGGGGAAGAACAACGGTACAGAACCAGCAAATGCGGCATTGCAGAATGGCAGTGCGGCAGCTTCATTTTCGCCGGTATCACAGCTTTCACAGTGGCCGGTTCAGATTCAGCTTGTACCTGTCAATGCACCGTATTTTGACGGCGCAAAGCTGCTGATTGCGGCAGACTGTACGGCATATGCCTATGCAGGCTTTCATGAGAAATTTATCAAAAATCATATTACGCTGATTGGCTGTCCGAAGTTAGATGCAGTTGACTACTCAGAAAAGCTGACACAGATTATCGCCAATAACAATATTAAGAGTATTACGATTGTACGCATGGAAGTGCCTTGCTGCGGCGGTATTGAATATGCTGTGAAAAAGGCAATACAGGATAGTGGGAAGTTCCTGCCGTGGCAGTGCTATACCATTTCTATAGATGGAAATATTATTGATGAATAAAAAAGGAGATTAACAATGGAAAATAAAATGTTTTGCTTTCAATGTGAACAGACAGCAGGGTGTACAGGCTGTACACAGGCAGGAGTCTGCGGAAAATCAGCTGATACAGCGAGATTACAGGACGAACTGACAGGTGCGTTAATCGGTCTTGCGCGTGCAACGGAGAGTAATCCGGCAACACAAAATACGTATCAGACAATTATCGAAGGACTTTTTACAACAATTACCAATGTAAGTTTTGACGATGATGCCATTATCAGGCAGATTGAAAAGACCCATGCGGCAAAGGAAGAACTGGTGCCGGGCTGCGGAAGCTGTGGTGCGCCTTGCGGCAAGACAGAAGATTATGATATGCAGCAGCTTTGGAATGACAATGAAGACATTCGTTCTTTGAAATCGCTGATTTTATTCGGACTGCGCGGCATGGCGGCATATGCTTATCATGCGCAGATGCTTGGATATCAAGATGATGAAGTGAATGACTTTTTCTGTGAAGGACTGTTTAAAATCGGTTATGAAAATACAATGGAAGAATTGCTTCCAACTGTATTAAAGGTCGGAGAAATCAATTTAAAATGTATGGCACTGCTTGATAAAGCCAATACAGAAAGCTATGGAACACCGACACCGGCAGTCGTACCGCTGACCGTGGAAAAAGGACCGTTTATCGTTGTCACAGGCCATGATTTAAAAGACCTCGAACTGCTGTTAGAGCAGACAAAGGATAAGGGCATTAATATTTACACACATGGAGAAATGCTTCCGGCACATGCTTATCCAAAGCTGAAAAAGTATCCACATTTAAAAGGAAACTTCGGTACGGCATGGCAGAACCAGCAGAAGGAATTTGCAAATCTTCCGGCACCGGTTTTATTTACAACAAACTGTCTGATGCCGCCAAAGGCAAGTTATGCAGACCGTGTATTTACAACGGAAGTGGTTGCGTTCCCGGATACAGTGCATATCGGAGAAGACAAGGACTTCACACCGGTTATTAAAAAAGCACTGGAACTTGGCGGATTTGCAGAGGATACGGAGTTTACCGGAATCAACGGCGGAAATAAGGTACAGACCGGTTTTGGACACGGCATGATTTTATCTGTAGCGGATAAGGTTGTGGAAGCCGTAAAGGCGGGCGATATCAGCCATTTCTTTTTAGTAGCAGGCTGTGACGGCGCAAGACCGGGTAGAAATTATTATACGGAATTTGTAAAACAGACCCCGAAGGACAGCATTATTTTAACACTTGCCTGCGGCAAGTATCGTTTTAATGACCTTGACCTCGGAGAAATCGGCGGACTGCCAAGAATTATGGATATGGGACAGTGTAATGATGCGTATGGCGCAATTCAGGTGGCAGTTGCCCTCGCAGATGCGTTCGGCTGCGGTGTCAATGACTTACCGTTATCTTTCGTACTGTCATGGTACGAGCAGAAAGCGGTCTGCATTTTACTGACACTTCTGCACTTAGGTATTAAAAATATCCGCCTGGGTCCTTCTTTACCGGCATTCCTTTCGCCGAATATCTTAAATTACCTCGTGGAAAATTACGGCATTGCGCCGATTACCACACCGGAGGAAGATTTGAAGGCACTGTTGGGAAAGTAGAGGCTGTTGTACAGGATATAAAAATTAAGATACTGTTTAGTTAGATAACACTGCCAGAAAGTGGTGGTTGGATAATAAAATGAAATGATAAGGCATCGGACAGACTGCAAGCGCGGGCTGGACGGTGCCTTGTTTTGCGTGGAGGAAGATAAAATATAAAAATTTTGACACAGGGTCCGTCTTTGTTATATTCTATTAAATTACGTTTAAAACAGGGTAAAAAATAAATGAAAAAAATTTGAAAAAAGTGCTTGACACGAATAGTGCCTTTGTTTAACAATCAACTATAATAAAATGAAAGAGATAGGATTATGTATCAAATATGTACTTGAGTACCAATAAAAAGATAGAAATGTACTTAAACACATATGCTATGAAATCATAAAAAATATGGTATAAAATAGAGGTGGGCAAATGAATATAGAGAATTACATAGAAGCACAATACAGAGAATTGCAGACAAAAGGATTAAATGCTGAATTTTTAGATTTATATAAAAATGTAGAATACAGTAAACTCCGTGAAATTATAACAACATTGCATCATTATTTTACATCTTTATTTAGAACAATGAATGAGAGACTTCCCACTGGTGAGTATGGTAATCATTTTTGGGCTGCTCCAAGTAGGGAATTGATAGACATTATAGAAATAACTTTAGGATTATATAATGTGCTCAAAGGTTCAAAATATGCTTTTGAAATCGATGATTATTACTTTAATTTGATAAAAAAATGTAAGAATTTTCTAAGCTCGAGTGGTGGAAGCGCATTGCCTCCCAACATGGAAAAAATAGAATTGTATTATATACAACCAATTTTTATAATGGAAAAAAGTATTATTGTAAAAAAAACGGATACAGAAATGGTGTATAATCTAAAATTAATTGGAGAAGGTTCTTATGCAAATGTATATAAATACAAAGATACTTTTTATAATTGTAATTTTGTTATAAAGCGTGCAAAGAAAAATTTATCAGAAAAAGAACTACAGCGTTTTAAAAGAGAGTATGAGGAAATGAAAAAATTATCTTCACCGTATATTCTTGAAGTATACAGATATTCTGAAGATAAGAATGAATACATTATGGAATATATGGAGTATACGTTGGATTCGTATATTACTAAAAATAATACTAAATTATCCGATTCTCGAAGAAAAAGTATTGCACAACAGGTTTTAAAAGCCTTTAGTTATATACATTCAAAGAAGCGATTGCATAGAGATATAAGCCCCAAAAACATATTAATAAAGGAATATGAAGATGTGCTAGTGGTTAAAATAGCCGATTTTGGTTTAGTTAAAATACCTGATAGCGGACTGACTACAGTCAACACGGATTTTAAGGGATATTTTAATGACCCATCACTTGTGACAGAAGGATTTAATGCTTATAATATATTACACGAAACCTATGCTTTAACAAGAATAGTACATTACATTATGACTGGAAAAACTAACATTGAAAAAATAGCGGACAGCAAATTAAGGGCTTTTGTGGAAAAAGGATTAAATTCAGACAAATCAAAGCGATTTCAGAATGTTTCCGAAATGGTAAATGCTTTTCGTAAAATATAATAAAACTATTGATAGCAAGAAATATTCCATATAACTAAGAAAATCTATATTAAAGCATATTAAGGTATATTTCTTAAAAATAGTTATACTTGTTTTATATTTAAAAGAAAATATTGTTTTTAGTAAATGTTATTAAATTGCATACGAGAAAGCAAGCCGAAAAAATTAACTTGTGCAAATTTTGCACAAGTTGCTGATAATGGCAAATATATAATTATAAATGTATTCATCAGCAGTGGTTGTTGCAGTGGGATATTGTATTAATTCTAAACGAATAACACAGTTTAGAGTATGAAAGATTAGTGGGTATAGATGCTTATAATATTAATAAAAGCAGACGGTAAAAATAATTCTTGAAAGATAGTGGTTAATAATGAAAAAATTAAATGAAACGACATTTACAGAAAGAGAATTAAAGATTTTTAAAGAAATCCAAGAATATGCAAAGAAATATCAGACGAAAAAGGTTGTATTATTTGGTTCAAGAGCGAGAAGAACGAATCGTGAAAAGAGCGATATAGATTTAGCGGTATATGGCTGTTCTGATGTTACAGAGTTTTATTTTGATATTGATGAGGAGGTCAATACGTTATTAATGTTTGATGTTATTGACATGGACAGAAAAAATATATCCAAAGATTTGTTGCAGGAAATAGAAAGAGACGGGGTTATTATTTATGAAGAAATTTGAAAATTTTGAAGTGCATTTGGAAAAATATACAATATATAGAAAAAGGAGCCGCCCCACGCGGCTCGCAAACATTTAATAAATAATTTATTTTAACTTCAACAATGTTATTTTGAATGATAATAACATGATTATATTAACATAAGGTACAGGAGGGGTCAAGAAAATTATGAAAAAAACAGGCAAAATAAAGAATAGCGTATTGCAGGAAACACACTATAATGTAGGACTGGATATTGGTACAAGTTCAGTGGGATATGCGGTGGTCGATGCCGATACCGGTAAAGTGCTGGTATTTAAAAAGAAAAATATGCTCGGCGGCAGATTGTTTAACAAAGGTGAAACGGCAAAGGCAACGAGGGTGAATCGCAGTACACGAAGAAGATACGACCGCAGGAGAGAACGTATCAAACTTTTACGTTGTCTGATGTGGGAAATGGTTGATGAAAAAGACCCGGATTTTTTTGCGCGGCTGGACGAAGGATTTTTAATGCGTGAGGATAAAACAATCCAGTCAAAGTCTATTTTGTTTAATGACAAAAACTACACCGACAAAGACTATTATAAAGAGTATGCGACAATCTATCATTTAAGAAAAGAATTATTTGAAAATGATGAGCAAAAGGATATCCGGCTGGTCTATCTGGCACTGCATCATCTTATCAAGTATAGAGGACATTTCTTATATGAAGGACAGAATTTTCAGGAAATCAATAATGATATTAATGAACTGTTTGTCCATTTATATGAGCAGTTGGCAGAAAACTGCCAGTATAATTGTGAAATACATAACAATCAAATTGAGGAAATCGTAGAGATATTAAAAGATACAAAACAGACAAAAAGCGAAAAGAAGGAAGTATTAAAGCCGGTTATTACAAAGACCATGCGGGAAACAGAAAAGAAAGCCGCACAAGAAATTGTAAATGCAATATTGGGCAAAAAAATCAATTTTAATATACTTTTTGGCGTGGATACAATCATAGATAATGAGGATAAGGCTTTAAAGTTATCTTTTGCAGAGGAAAAATATGACGAGCAGGAAGATTATATTTATGAGCAGCTTCAGGAAAAGGCTGAAATATTAGATACGTTAAAAGAAATATACAGTTGGTTCGCATTGCAGGATATATTAAAAGGCGAAAAAACAGTTGCATCTGCAATGGTAAAAAAATATGAGAAGCATAAAAAGGATTTGAAAATACTAAGAAATGCTGTAAGAAAATACTGTACTCCGGAAGAATACAGGAACTTTTTTATAGAAAAAACAACAAATACGAAGAAGTTGAACTATGTAAACTATATCGGTGCAGACGGAAGGGGCAATACAGAAAATCTGTATAATGAAATAAAGAAACTGCTCGAAGATAAGGATAATGTGGATAAGGATATTCAATATATTTTAAAGGAAATAGACGCAGAAAATTTTCTGCCTTTACTTCGTACAAAAGAAAATATTTCAATACCGTATCAGCTTACGGTACTGGAAGCTGCACGTATTATTGATAATCAGGGAAAATATTATCCGCAGTTGTCAGCCAATAAGGATAAGATATTATCTATTATTGAATTCAGGATACCGTATTATGTAGGACCGATGAATACGAAAAACAGAAATGAACGTTTTAGCTGGGCTTGCAGGAAAGAGGGCAAACAGGAAGAAAAGATATATCCGTGGAATTGGAAAGATATTATAGATGAGGATAAAACTGCGGCACGATTTATTGAAAGAATGAGAAATACGTGTACATATTTACCGGGTGAAGATGTACTGCCAAGATATTCTCTGTTATACAGCGAATTTGTGATGTTGAATGAATTAAACAAAATTAAGGTAAACGGAAAATTTATTGAACATGGCATGAAACAAAAAATGATAGAGGGATTATTTAAAAAGCAAAAGAATATAACGGAGAAAAGTCTTATAAATTATCTGAAAAAGATGAATTATATGAACACGGACCAATATAAGATTGAAGGTTATCAAAAGGAGAAAGCATTTGCCTCGTCATTGGCTTCATACATTGATTTTACACGCATATTTGGTGAAATTCATTCCGGTAATCGTCAAATGATAGAAGAAATCATTGAGTGGCTTACTTTATTTGAAGAAAAAAGTATTGTGAAACGACAGATTCAGAATAAGTACGGAACGCAGGTTACGGCACAGCAGTTAGAGGCGGTCTGCAAGCTTCGTTATAAAGGCTGGGGAAACTGCTCCGCAAAGCTTTTAAAAGGCTTAAAGACAACGATAGACGGTGATAAGGCTTCTATTATAGATATTCTGAATACGACAAATTACAATTTTATACAGATAATAACAAACAAAAAGTATGAATTTGCAAAGCAGATAGATGAATATAATGAAGACAATACAATGACGGACATAACCATAGAAGATATCAGCAGACTTCACGGTTCACCGGCAATTAAAAAAGGTATCTGGCAGACAGTGAAAGTCATGAATGAACTTGTTCAAATTATGGGACATGAGCCGGACAATATCTTTATTGAATTTGCAAGAGGGGAAGATGATAAGGTACGGACAAAAAACCGCAGTACTCAAATAGATAGGAGTTATAAAAAGTGGAAAAAAGAATTTAAAGGAGAGAAATTTTCAACTGAAGTAGAAAAAGAATTAAAAAACAAAAAATATAAAGACAGATTAAATGAAGAAAAAATGTATTTATATTTTTTACAAAACGGAAAATGCATGTATTCAGGAGAAACGCTGGATATTGATAAACTGTCATTGTATCATATAGACCACATTCTGCCACAGACTTATACAACCGATGACAGTATTGAAAATAAAGTATTGGTGCTTGGCATAGCAAACGAAAATAAAGCCGATAACCTGTTGATTAGTCAGAAAATAAGAAATGACAGAAAAGCGTTTTGGCATTATCTGTACGAGTGTGGCTTAATGGGTGAGAAAAAATATAAAAATTTGACACGGAACGCGATTGGGGAAGGTGAAATTAAAGGCTTTATTAATCGACAACTGGTGGAAACAAGGCAGATTATTAAAAATGTAACACAGTTATTTACACAGCGGTATGCAAACAGCAACGTATTAGCGGTAAGAGCCGGATTAAGCAGTAACTACAGAGAAAAGTACGGCTTGTATAAAAGCCGCGAAATTAATGATTTTCACCATGCACATGATGCGTTTTTGGCGGTAAGAATCGGAATGTTTCTGACAAAAAGATTTCCGGGAATGGAAAAAGATTTAATCTATGATGCATTTTTAAGATACCGTTCTAAACAAAATAAATCATCATTATTAAAATCAAAGTACGGTTATCTGATGACTTTTTTTGATGAAGTGCAGTGTGATGAAAATGGTGTGGTGATTTGGAATCCTGATGAAGATAAGGCATACATCAAATCGGTATTGTATAGCGGAAATTGTCAAATCAGCAGAAAGAAAGAGGAACTTACCGGAAAATTTTATAATGAAACAATTTATCCGGCAGGTTCAGGTGATTTAATTCCTTTAAAGAAAAATTTGAGTGTTGAAAAATACGGCGGATATTTAGGAAAGCAGAGTGCATATTATGTAGCGGTTCAAGATGAAAACGGCAAGAAACAAAAAAAGATAATAGGAATACCGATTTATGTTAAAGAATTGGAGAAAACCCAGCCGGGGGCGATAGATGCTTATATTAAAAAAGAATTAAAGATAACATCATATCGTATGCTGAAAGATAAGATTTGCAAATATCAGGAAATAATTGTAAATGGAAATGAGTTATATTTAACATCAGCAAAGGAAGTAATTAATGCAAAACAGTTTTTCTTTGGCGAATATTATTACAATTTGTATGAGGCTTTATTGAAATGTCTTGCAGATAAAGTGCCGGGAGATGAAAAAGACAAATATGATGAAAAGCTTGTTGAGGTATATAATTACATCATTTCAAAGGCAGAAATACAGTATAAAGAATACAAAAGTGCTTTTGAAAAAATAAAACAAGCGGTAGATTTTTCAATTTTATCATATGAGGATAAAATTGGCTGTCTGAAGGAAGTATTAAAAATAACTGGCGCAGATGCGGAGTGTGCTGATATAACAAAATATTGTCCGAAAGATTCTGAAATTAAAGGCATAAGCAGAATAGGCAGAAAAAATAATTATACATTTAAAATGGATAATAACGGAAAAGATAACATGATTTTTGTAGACAAGTCCGTGACCGGTTTATACGAAAGAAGGTACACACTTTGAGTTGGAGAACAGTGGTGATTCAAACCCACAGTAAACTGTCATATAAAGACGGATATATGATAGTAAAGGGTGAAAGTATGAATATGGTTCATCTGTCAGAGATAGGTACACTTGTTGTCAATTCAACAAGTGTATCTATTACTGCGGCACTTATCTGTGAACTTGTGAAAAACAAGGTCAATCTGATAATGTGCGATGAGAAGCATAATCCGCTGGCGGAATTAAATGCGTATTACGGCGCGTATAATACGAGCAAAAAAGTCCGACAGCAAGTAGAATGGGACGAGGGCTACAAAAAGTATGTCTGGACACTGCTGATACAGCAAAAAATTATGAATCAGGCAAATGTACTTCATAAGGCAGGATTTACAGAAGCAGAAAAACTGTATGATTATGCTCAAAATGTTATTTTTTTTGACCAGACCAACAGGGAGGGACACGCGGCAAAAGTATATTTTAACAGATTGTTTGGCAAAAACTTTTCAAGGGAATATGAGTGCGATATCAATTCGGCATTGGATTATGGCTATGCGATTTTGTTATCGGTATTTAACAGGGAAGTTGTGATAAACGGGTATATCACACAGCTTGGTATTAAGCATATCAATGAATACAATCAGTTTAATCTCAGTTGTGATATTATGGAACCGTTTCGCGTAATCGTTGACTGGTATGTGTATAACAACAGAGAACGTATGTTTAATCAGGAATATAAATATGACTTAATTAATCTTTTAAATCTTAAAGTGGAAATGAATGATAAAGGAAAGAAGAATTAATGCTGTGCATTTTGAGAGTAAGAAAACATTTTCACAGTATTTGTATAAGCTTCAAAGATATTGCGATAATCTGGATACAGAGGATAAAGCGTCTATTGTGATAGACGACAGATTAGAAGACTTTGGAAAAAACTGCATATTTATATGGGACATTTTTCATTTGAATTTCAATGATAAGAAACTGATTTCTGCAATTACAAAATATGTGGAAAATGAATGTGTATCGGACAGTGAACAGTACAGGAATTTTTTGGATAGTTATAGAAAATGTATCAGTATCGCTGAAAATTATCTGATAGAGCTGCCGTTTGAAACAGAAGTGAAAAATGAGGTCAGTATATCAGATTTTCTGAAAAATATTTCAGTGAAAGTAGTTGATAATACATCACAGTCTTTATATGACAAAGTGTTTAAAATTATTGACATTGCAGGAATGGTAAATCCAAAGGGTGTACTTATATTTGCAAATCTAAAAAGTTACTTTGAAAAAGAAGAACTGGTTGAAATATATAAGTATGCTGTGTATAATGAAGTGAATGTATTAACATTGGAACATGGAGAATGTGAACAACCTCTTTCATACGAACATATTATATATATGGACAATGATTTTGAGGAATATGAATGGTAATTGCATTTGAAATGACATTTTTTTAAACTTTGAGGTTTTAGAACAATGTTATTTTGAATGGTAACAAAACTTATGGCTGCGTGATATACATAACAGAAGGGTTTTAGAACAATGTTATTTTGAATGGTAACAAAACAATTATCCCTAATAATAATTACGAGGGATAGTTTTAGAACAATGTTATTTTGAATGGTAACAAAACAATATAGCCATGAAATAACTTGAAGGAGGCGGGCTTAAATCCAGTAAATAGCAGTTTTAGAACAATGTTATTTTGAATGGTAACAAAACTGGGGCGACAGTACATTTATGGGCTGGAATGTTTTAGAACAATGTTATTTTGAATGGTAACAAAACAAATCGAAATCACTTTCCGTTTCTGTATCCGTTTTAGAACAATGTTATTTTGAATGGTAACAAAACCTTTGAAAAGTTTTCCATAAGCAAGCTCGCGTTTTAGAACAATGTTATTTTGAATGGTAACAAAACTTTTGCACCTTTCATAAGTTTTTCACTATAGTTTTAGAACAATGTTATTTTGAATGGTAACAAAACGCAAAGGATTTTTCCGTCAGTATTTGTATTGTTTTAGAACAATGTTATTTTGAATGGTAACAAAACAAGTGCTACAGCGAAACTGTCAAGCGGATTGTTTTAGAACAATGTTATTTTGAATGGTAACAAAACTAGGACAAAAAGCAATGTATGTAACTGCGGGTTTTAGAACAATGTTATTTTGAATGGTAACATAGTATCTTTAATTGTTCATTATTGAAAAAGAAAGTGCTATAACAATGCTAGTGCCAATGATTGGCTATAGGTATTAAAGAAATCAACAGGGCATCGGACAGGCTGTGTGAAGCAGGACTGGACGGTGTCTTATTTTGTATGGTTTAGGTAAAAAAGACAATTTGTAATATACACTTGTATGGTGTATTATACGAATAGGATAAAATAAAAAAATTATTTATAATGATATATAGGAGCGTGTAGCGAGAATAATCTTTGAAAGATTGTGGTATATATGAAAAAATTAGAAGAAGTGGTATTTACTGAAAGAGAATTAAAGATATTTAAAGAAATCCAACAATTTGCAGAAAAATATCAGACAAAAAGGTTGTACTATTTGGCTCAAGAGCAAGGCGAACGAATCGTGAAAAGAGTGATATAGATTTAGCAATATATGGCTGTTCTGATATTACAGATTTTTATTTTGATATTGAGGAAAAAGTCAATACATTGTTAATGTTTGACATTATTGATATGAATGAACGCAATATATCGAAAGATTTACTGCACGAAATAGAAAGGGATGGAGTCATTATTTATGAAGAAGTTTGAAAACTTTGAAACGCATTTGCAGACGTTAAAGAAAGCGCCAAAAGGCTTGTAAATGTTATTATAATGAATTACATTCCTGAATTTGAACGGGTATTAGATGAATTGAAAAAGATTTATGGAGAAATGCTGTACAACATATAGAAATAAAACCGGAGGTGTATCATGACCACCACCCACTACATTCCAGATACCACCCCGCCTATTCCCTACACAATCATCCACTCCGCCCGCAGGACACTGGGGCTTGAGGTGCGGGATGGGAAGGTAACGGTGAGGGTGCCGGAACGCCTGCCAGAGCGTGAGGCAGAGCGCTTTGTAGCAAAGCATACCGAATGGATTATAAAAAAGCTAAATGAAGATAAGGAAAGGCAGAAAATGAAAGCTGCCTGTCAGATTCCGGCACCACAGGAACTCACACAAAACCAGATAGAACAGATGAAGCTGGAATTTGAAACAAAGACAAAAAAATATGCGGCGCAGATGAATGTTACCTATGGAAGAATCACAATCCGTAACCAGCAGACACGATGGGGAAGCTGTAGCAGTAAGGGAAATTTGAATTTTAATTACAGGCTCTTTTTTCTGCCGGAGGAACTGCGGGATTATGTCATTGTGCATGAATTGGCGCATAGGCGGCAGATGAATCATTCTAAGTTATTCTGGGCAGAGGTGGAAAAGGTTCTGCCGGATTATAAAGTGCGAAGGCAGGCTTTAAAGCGGATTGTAATCTGAGCAATAATTATGGCGCACAGCGCTAGTATCTGTTTGACTGCGGTATTTAATTGTATCAGCCTGTATCACTGTCAGAACATCGCACGGATTATGCGGGAGGTCTGATTGAGGTGTAGGAGCGGGAGGTGTAATGTTTTCATCTTCCAAAACAGTAAGCGCAAGATTAAGTGCATCAGTAATAAGCAAAATGGCATTTTGCAAAGTATTAGCAGTTGTAATACAGCCATTAATATCTGGAACTTTTGCATAAAAAGTTCCATCAACTTCTGTAATAATTGCAGTATACATATATAACATATAAAAAGCTCCTTTTTGTTTGTGTGTTCATGTTTAGTTTTTTCTTGATTATAATAAAGGGAATACACCAAAATGTAAAGTGTATTGACAATTAAATATACAGGCGAATAATAGAAAAAATAATAAAACTGTTGATATTGATATATAGGAAATCCTATAATATATTAAATACATAAATTCAGGGAAAGAGAAAATATCTGATGGATAACATGAAAAAGTCGAAATTTAAAGATGCGATGACAGCACTGTTGATTATTGCCATAGTTGCCAAAACACTGGATTTTAAAAATCCCGGATTACTGGATTATGCGGTTATAATATTGTTTGTAATTTACATCATTGTAACAATCGTTGATTTTGTACGCAAAGAAAAGTGAGATAATGTCAAAAGGTGAGTTTAGTACACGAATATAGGTAGCTGAAATAAGCCAAGTGGCGATAGCAACACAATTCAAAAGTCAATAAAACTTGTCATGGAATAGAACTAGACTATAGAATGTGAGCAAAATTATTGACAAAATATAATAATTTTATTTTTTCCCCGATTTGCTTGCATTTTTTTAAACTTCATATTATGATAGAAAGCAATGAGATAAATGCGAGGAAAAAGAGGAGTAGACAGGCTTCTGCCGCAAGAGAGAACCATTCACGGGCTGGAAGGTGGTTTCGGATCAGAACTGTTGAAGGTAGCTTTGGAGCAGCACAGCTGAACACAGACGGCACAAGCGGCATGGTCTGGAAAGTAGGTAGTGACGTATCCTGCGTTAAAGGAGAATGAGGATTATGCGTTTCTTCTATATAATAGTAGGTGTTATATCAGAAACAGCCGCATGATTGAACAAAGGTGGTACCGCGTTATATACGCCCTTTGCAGCAACGAAAGACGCTGTAAAGGGCGTTTTTTGTAAAAAGTTACAAAGAAAGGATTTTAACCCATGAGCAAAGAATTAGAGAAGAATTACAATCCTTCCGAAATTGAGGAAAGACTGTATCAGAAATGGCTGGATAAGAAGTATTTCCATGCTGAAGTAAACCGTGACAAGAAACCATTTACAATTGTTATGCCGCCTCCAAACATTACAGGTAAGCTGCATATGGGACACGCACTCGATAACACAATGCAGGATATCCTGATTCGTTTTAAGAGAATGCAGGGATATGAAGCACTCTGGGTTCCGGGCACAGACCATGCAAGTATTTCTACCGAAGTAAAAGTTACCAATGCTTTAAAAGATGAAGGCATTGACAAGCATGAACTTGGCAGAGAAGGCTTTTTAAAAAGAACATGGGAGTGGAAAAAGGAATACGGCGGAACAATTACAAGCCAGTTAAGAAAAATCGGTTCTTCCTGCGACTGGGACAGAGAACGTTTTACCATGGACGAGGGTTGTTCAAAGGCAGTACAGGAAGTATTTATCAAATTATACGAAAAAGGACTGATTTACAAGGGGTCCCGTATTGTCAACTGGTGTCCGGTATGTAATACTTCCATTTCCGATGCAGAAGTAGAACATGAGGAACAGGCAGGACATTTCTGGCACATCAATTATCCGGTAGTTGGCGAAGAAGGCAGATTTGTTGAAATCGCAACGACCAGACCGGAAACACTGCTCGGCGATAGCGCACTGGCTGTCAATCCAAACGATGACCGTTATAAGGATTTAGTCGGCAAAATGGTACAACTGCCTTTAACAGACAGACAGATTCCGATTATTGCAGATGAATATGTTGATATGGAATTTGGTACAGGTGTCGTAAAGATTACACCGGCACATGACCCGAACGACTTTGAAGTCGGTAAGCGCCACAACCTTCCGGAGATTAACATTTTAAATGATGATGCAACAATTAATAATCTCGGCGGCAAGTACGCAGGCATGGACAGATATGAAGCCAGAAAAGCCATGGTGGCAGACCTGGACGCACAGGGCTTACTGGTTCGTGTAGAAGACCATGTACACAATGTAGGTACACACGACAGATGTAAGACAACGGTTGAACCGATGATTAAACAGCAGTGGTTCGTTAAAATGGACGAACTGATTAAGCCTGCCGTAGAGGGCGTAAAGAACGGCGACATCGAATTAATGCCGGCTTCTATGGACAAGACGTATTTTAACTGGACAGACAATATCAGGGACTGGTGTATTTCAAGACAGCTCTGGTGGGGACACAGAATCCCGGCTTACTATTGTAAGGACTGCGGTGAAATGACGGTTTCAAGAGAAACTGTATGCACCTGTCCGAAGTGCGGCAGTAAAAATGTGGAACAGGACCCGGATACACTGGATACATGGTTCTCATCTGCATTGTGGCCGTTCTCAACACTGGGCTGGCCGGATAAGACACCGGAACTGGAATATTTTTATCCGACAGATGTACTTGTAACCGGTTACGATATTATTTTCTTCTGGGTAATCCGTATGATTTTCTCAGGATATGAACATATGGGTGAAAAGCCGTTTGGCAAGGTATTATTCCACGGTCTTGTAAGAGATTCACAGGGCAGAAAGATGAGTAAGTCTTTAGGAAACGGTATTGACCCGCTGGAAGTTATTGATAAGTACGGTGCAGATGCACTCCGTTACACACTGATTACAGGAAATGCACCGGGTAACGATATGCGTTTCTACTGGGAAAGAGTTGAAGCGAGCCGTAACTTTGCAAATAAAGTATGGAATGCTTCCCGTTTCATTATGATGAATGACCCGGATAATAAAGTAAAGGCAACTGATGCACAGCCGGAGAATTTAACGGCGGCAGATAAGTGGATTCTTTCTAAAATGAACAATTTAATTCAGGAAGTAACAGATAATATGGAGAAATACGAACTCGGTATTGCTGTTGCGAAGTTAAATGATTTTATCTGGGAAGAATTCTGCGACTGGTATATCGAAATGGTAAAACCACGTCTGTACAATGACGAAGATACCACAAAGAAAGCGGCTATCTGGACATTAAAGAAGGTACTGATTGATGCATTAAAGCTGCTTCATCCATATATGCCGTTTATTACGGAAGAAATTTTCTGCAATATTCAGGACGAAGAAGAATCTATTATGATTTCTGCATGGCCGGTATATTCAGAAGCATTTAATTTTGCGGAAGATGAAAATGCAATCGAAACCATTAAGCAGGCAGTACGTAATATCAGAAATGTCCGTGCGGAAATGAATGTTGCACCGAGCCGTAAGGCAAAGGTATTTGTTGTATCCGAAGATGCGAAGATTCGTGATATTTTTGAAAACGGTAAAGTCTTCTTTGCAACACTCGGTTATGCCAGTGAAGTGGTTATTCAGCAGGATAAGAGCGGAATTCCGGATGATGCCGTATCAACGGTTATCCCGGATGCAGTTATCTACATTCCGTTTGCAGAGCTTGTAGACATCGACAAAGAGATTGAACGTTTACAGAAGGAAGAAAAGAAGTTAAATGGTGAAATCGCAAGATGTAACGGTATGTTAAACAACGAAAAGTTTACATCCAAAGCACCACAGGCAAAGATTGACGAAGAAAAAGCAAAGCTTGAAAAGTATACACAGATGCTTGCACAGGTACAGGAACGTTTAAAGACACTTGTCAAATAAGCATACGGCTGATATACTAAAAATAGTTACTGAAAGTATAAGCAAACGCCGTGCAGACGGCAGAAAAGAGGTTGTTATGTCAGCAAAAAAGATGCATGCAATTCCATATGCACAGTTTTCAACAGAAATGCGCAGCGGTAAGATTATTAAAATCGATGACGGATTTACAAAGCTGTTAGGCTACACAGAAGACGATGTAAAGAATGGTCTGGTATTTAAGCAGTTTGTACCGGATTTAGAATACAGTGAAATTATTGCAGAATTAAGAGAGCAGTTTATTGAGAAAAAATATGCCTGCTATCGTCATGAGGTTGTATCAAAGACCGGAGAAATCCGCATGATTGTTGCATTTTTCACAATTCAGAACAAGCTGTTAAACGGTCACCGCGTACTGGAAGTCAGCGTTGCGGATATTACGGATTACACACATTTTCCTGAAACAAAATAAAAAATAACAGGCTGCACGGAAATTTTTAAAAGTTTCCGTGCGGCATTTTTCACACATCAAGCTTTGCTTGATGTTGGATAATTGGTTTTTGAGGAAAATGATTGTAGGAATGGAGATAAGGTTATGGAATTTCAGTTTTCTAAAAGAGCGGAAAGCTTTCAGCCCAATATTTTTAACATTTTAAATGAAAAAAGACAGGCGCTCATAGAAAGTGGAAAAAAGATATACAATATGTCTGTAGGAACACCGGACTTTCCGCCGGCACAGCATGTATTGGACGTAGTCAGTGAAGCGGCAAAAAATCCGGAGGAATACAAGTATTCGCTGGGAGATACCGGGGAGTTGTTATCGGCTGTAGAGGGCTGGTATCAGAATCGCTACGGTGTTACCTTGCAGGATGATGAGATTTTATCACTGGCAGGCTCGCAGGAGGGCTTTGCCCATGTCGCACTGACACTGTGCGACCCCGGTGATGTGGTTTTAGTGCCGAATCCCGGTTATCCGGTATTTGAAGCGGGTCCTTTTTTAAACGATGCGAAGATTGCGTATTATGAGTTAGATAAGACAAACCATTACGCACCGGCATTGGATAAGATTCCGGAGGAACTTGCAAAAAAAGCAAAGATGATGGTGGTTTCTTATCCGCTCAATCCGACCTGCACCTGTATTGAAAAGGCAGATTACGAAAAGATTATTGCATTTGCAAAGAAGTATAATATTGCAATTATTCATGATAATGCGTATTCAGAGATTGAATATGACGGCAGAACGGGATTTTCATTCCTTTCCGTGCCGGGAGCTAAAGAGGTCGGCATTGAATTTAATTCGCTGTCAAAGACCTATAATCTGACGGGAATCCGCATTTCCTTTGCATTGGGAAATAAAGAGCTGATTCAGAAGTTTAAGACAGTCCGTTCACAGTTTGACTACGGAACGAGCTTTATTGTGCAGAAGGCGGCTGTTGCTGCACTGACAGGTCCACAGGACGGAGTAAGAAAGCAGTGTGCGGCTTACGAAGAGCGCAGGGATGCGCTGTGCGGCGGTTTAAACGGCATCGGCTGGCAGGTTCCGTATTCAGAAGGTACGATGTTTGTATGGGCGCCGCTTCCAAAGGGATATACCTCATCAGAAAAGTTCTGCATGGATTTACTGGAAAATACAGGGGTGCTTTGCACGCCGGGCAGTGCATTCGGAAGCGAGGGCGAAGGTCATGTGCGTTTTGCGTTGGTACTTCCGCCGGAAGAAATTAAAAAGGCTGTAGAAGCAGTAGGAGCGTGGTTATGAAAGATACCGTATATTTTATTGTGATATCGTTAATCATGGTTGTGATGGCATATTTTGTGGCATTTGGCTGTGAGAAGCTGATTGAAAAGAAAACTCATGTCAAATTTTCATCGGAAAAGACGAAGGTCAACAAGCTGGTGATTATGGCAATGCTTTCTGCGGTGGCAGTGGTATTGATGTATTTTGATTTCCCGCTGGTATTTTTAGCGCCGGGATTTTATAAGCTGGATTTCAGTGAAGTTCCGGTTTTAATCGGTTCATTTTTATTAGGACCGTGTGCGGGTGTCATTATTGAAGCCGTCAAAGTGTTACTGCATATGTGTCTGAAAGGAACGACCACGGCATTTGTCGGGGATTTTGCAAATTTCATCTTAGGCTGTGCGTATGTTGTACCGGCGGCAGTGATTTATCATTTACATAAAACGAAAAAAATGGCGGTTGTATCACTGATAGCAGGCGGTGTTATTTTAATTATCAGCGGAACACTGTTAAATGCCTTTTATCTGCTGCCGAAATATTCGCAGTTATACGGTATGCCGGTTTCGGCGTTTATTGAAATGGGCAGTAAGATTAACGGTTCAATCCACAATCTTTTTTCGTTTGTTGCACTGGCAGTTGCACCGTTTAATTTGATAAAATCAGCGATTGACGGCGTAGTGACATTTGTTTTGTACAAATATTTAAGCAGACATTTAAAGGAAACGGTATAAATTTTCAAAAAGATGTCCATACTGTAGAAGAAATCTTTTAACGTGTGGAGGTTCTTATGAAAAAATGTAAACTGGCACTGGTCGGGTTACTGCTTGTACTGAGTATGGGCGTACTTGTGGCGTGCGGAAATGAAAAAAATGAAGAAACCGGGAGTAATACTGATTCAGGAAACAACCATGAGTCAACCGGTGTGATTGAAGAAATTGTAACTGATGCGGCAACCGGTGTGAAGGATGCGGTTACGGAAGCCGGTACAATTTTAGAAGATGCCGGACGCGGTGTGGAGGATTTGTTTAGCGGAAATGCCGAGGAGCAGATGACCGATTCCACACTGGAACAGACAATGCCAAGATAGGCAGTATCATAGACGAGTTGTAAAAGACATGAGTTTTTCGTAAAGCTCATGTCTTTTGCCGTTGGGAACATGGCACTTATCATTGTGATTTTAGTGTCAGAACAGTTTTGGTGCTGGACAGGCGGTGCGGATTTGTAGACATCAGGGCATGAGATATGATATACTGTGAGCATGTCGTGCGCCGTACCGGAGGAAATCGGAAGGAAGTGCTGTGCGGCATGAACAGACAGCGAATATAGGATTGCAGAAATGAGGAAGGTGCTTTATGAAGCATGGATATGTAAGAGCAGCGGCGCTGACACCGGTTATCCGGGTGGCGGACTGCGAATATAATACACAGCAGGTATTAGAAGGCATGAAGGAGGCATTTGCAAAAAAGGTGAAGGTTGCCGTATTTCCGGAAATGTGTCTGACGGGATATACCTGCAATGATTTATTTTTACAGGAAGTATTAATAAACGGTGCATTAGAGGGCTTGGAAAAACTGGTTGCATCATCGAAAGAAATGCCGGGCATGGTCAATGTAGTCGGACTTCCGTTTACTTATGCGGGAAAACTCTACAATGTGGCGGCAGTTTTCTGTGGCGGAAAATTATTGGGGCTTGTGCCGAAGAAGTTTCTGCCAAACTACGGTGAATTTTATGAAAGAAGACAGTTTACACCGGGCTTTGAAACGTGTGTAACGGTTGAAATATCGGGACAGCGTGTTCCGTTTGGCATGAATCAGTTATTTGTATGCAAAAATATGAAGAATTTTGTAATTGCGGCAGAAATCTGTGAGGATTTATGGACACCGAATCCGCCGGTAACGGCACATGCCATGCATGGCGCAACGGTGCTTGTAAACTGTTCTGCCAGCAATGAAACGATTGGCAAGGCATCATACCGCAGGGAACTGGTAAAGGGCGAGTCGGCAAGACTGGTGAGTGCCTACATTTATTCGAGTGCAGGCGAGGGCGAATCCACGCAGGATATTGTCTTTAGCGGACACAACCTGATAGCGGAAAACGGCACACTGCTTTCAGAGGCAGAGAAATTTGCCAATCAGAATGTGTATGCCGATATTGATTTGGAAAGAATTGCATTTGAAAGAAGAAGAATGTCTACATTTACGGTGGATACAGACTGTTCCGGCTATACGGTGACGGAATTTGAAACGGTCGTGGAGGATTTGGATTTAATCCGGTATTTTGACAAAGCGCCGTTTGTGCCGTCAGATATAGCGGAACGTAACAGCCGATGTGAGGAAATTTTAGATATTCAGACATACGGACTGAAAAAACGTCTGGAGCATACAAAGTGCAAGAGTGCCGTTATCGGTATTTCCGGCGGACTGGATTCCACACTGGCACTGCTTGTAACCGTACGTGCATTTGATTTGCTGGGGCTGGACAGAAGCGGTATTACGTGCGTGACAATGCCGTGCTTCGGTACAACAGACAGAACGTATGGCAATGCAGTGACATTGACGAAAAGACTGTCCTGTACACTTCGTGAAATTAATATCAAAGCGGCGGTACATCAGCATTTTGCGGATATCGGACACGATGAGAGCCTGCACAATGTAACCTATGAAAACGGACAGGCAAGAGAGCGTACACAGATTTTAATGGACATTGCAAACCAGACAAACGGCATGGTTATCGGAACCGGCGATATGTCCGAGCTGGCACTCGGCTGGGCAACATATAACGGCGACCATATGTCGATGTACGGTGTCAATGTTTCAATTCCAAAGACACTTGTGCGTCATTTGGTACGGTATTATGCGGATAACTGTAAGGATAAGGAATTGTCTGATACATTGCTTGATATTTTAGACACACCGGTCAGTCCGGAACTGCTTCCGCCGCAGGAAGATGGAACGATTGCGCAGAAGACCGAAGATTTGGTCGGTCCGTATGAATTACATGACTTTTATCTGTATCATATGCTGCGTTTCGGGGTACAGCCTAAGAAGCTGTTCCGTATTGCAAAGATTGCATTTGACGGTGAATATGCGCCGGAGGTAATTTATAAGTGGCTTCGGACATTTGTATGGCGCTTTTTTGCACAGCAGTTTAAACGCTCGTGTCTGCCGGACGGTCCAAAGGTGGGCAGTGTTGCCGTTTCGCCGAGAGGTGATTTGCGTATGCCAAGCGATGCGGCGGTGCAGTTGTGGATAAAGCAGTTAGATGATATCCGGGAAGAATATCATTTTTAAATTTACTATGAAAAGAGCGGCAGAAGACCGCATGAATGGAGGACATGAAAAATGGCAAAGAACAACCGGCCACAAAACCAGCAGGAACAAAAAGTAGTGACCAAGTATGACAGGAAAGTACAGAAACGAAAAGAAGCACAGCGCAAGGCAGAGCGGGATAGAAAAATAGCCGTATTTGCCTGCATTGCGGCGGCAGCGGCAATTATCGTGATAGCAGTGTGTGTTGCGGTATCCAATTATACAAAGGTGCATAAGAAATTTATCGAAGTCGATAACACACCGGTCAGCCAGATTGAATTTGACTTTTACTACGGCGTGGCAAAATCAGATTTGTTAAATTCTTCTTTATACGGCACAATGACATACGCATCTTATTTCACATCTTATATGGGATATGATACAGGTAAATCCGATGCAAGCCAGAAATACGCTTCATCAGATAACACATGGTATGACTATTTTGCCAATACGGCAGTTACGAAAATCAAGGAATTTAAGGCGTTAAACAAGGCAGCGGACGATGCCGGTTTTACATATAATACGCTGGAAGATGATTATAACGGTTTTATTCAAAATATTGCATCCGAAGCAGACAGCAACAGTATCAGTGTAGGGGAAGCCTATAAGGAGCTGTTTGGCAGTCATGCAACAGAAAGCAGTATTAAGCCGTATGTAGAGAAATATTTAAAAGCGGCGGCTTATCAGAAAGAATTACAGACAACACTGGCGGCAACCGATGATGAAGTAGCGGCTTATTATGCTGAAAATAAGGATAACTACGATACGGTAGATTACCGCTCATTTACAATTACGGCAGAAACAGCCGGTGATACGGCAAGTCTGGCGGCGGCAAAGACGAAAGCAGATGCCATGGCGGCGGCTGTAACAGATGAAGCTTCCTTTGCACAGGCATGTACCCAGTATGCCGCAACCGATGAAGATAAGGAAAAATATGCAGACGAAACAGCTTCTTTAAGCAAGAGTGCAAAAAAATCTTCCGTAACCAATTCATCGCTTGCAGACTGGTTATTTACACAGGACAGAAAAGCCGGTGAAGTAACGGTCATTGAAGATACAGACAATTCAGCTTACATTGTGGCATATTTTATCAGCCGCAGTTATGATGAAAGCAACAATACAACGATTGCAAACCAGCTTCTTTCGCAGAAGTATAACGAGCTGATTACCGGTTACACAGACAATATGAGTGTAAACAATATCAAAAACAGAATTAAAATGCTTTCAGAATAAGAAAGGATTATGGCAAAGTGAAACTGGATTTGGGAAATTATCGGTGTGCAATTTTTGATTTGGACGGAACACTGCTTGATTCTACGTGGGTGTGGGAAAAGATTGATATTGATTTTCTTGCAAAACGTGGAATCGCCGTTCCGGCAGATTATATGCAGGAAATCCGTAACCACAATTTTATTACTGGTTCAAAATATGTCATTGAACGTTTTCATCTGAATGAAAATGCAGAGGATATTGCAGCAGAGTGGCATGAAATGGCACAGGAGCAGTACGATAATGTGATTACGTTAAAACCGGGAGCCGGTGCATTTTTAAGAACATTAAAGGCACAGGGCATGAAATTGACGGTGGCAACCTCGTCTACGCATACGCTGTTTGAAAAATGCTTAAAACGCAATGGCATCTATGATTTGTTTGACAGCTTTACGGAAACGCATGAGGTAGAGCGTGGCAAGGGATATCCCGATGTCTATGAACTGGCAGCTTTACGCTGTCAGACGGATACGGCACACTGTATCGTGTTTGAAGACATTTTAAAGGCAGTGCAGGGCGCAAAAAAAGGCGGATTTTATACGGTTGCCGTGTATGATGCGGCATCCGCGCAGGAGCAGGAAGAAATTAAAAAATTGTGTGACAGATATATCAATGATTACGAGGAATTGGAGTAGAAATGCAGAAGAAGTATTTATTATTTGACTTAGACGGAACACTGACAGATTCTAAGCTTGGCATTACTAGATGTGTGCAGTATGCACTGAAATCACTGGGCATTGACGAATCGGATTTAGACAAGCTGGAGTGTTATATCGGACCACCGTTAATTGACAGCTTTCAGCGGTATCATGGTTTAAGCTTAGAGCAGGCGGAAATCGGTGTGGCTAAGTACAGAGAGCGTTTCCGTGACACGGGAATTTTTGAAAACGAAGTGATTGCGGGAATCCCGGAAGTTTTAGAGGAATTAAAGAAGCGCGGCTATGTCATGGCGCTGGCAACATCTAAGCCGGAAGAATTTGCACTGCGTATTACAAAGCATTTTCATCTGGCACAGTATTTTGAGATTGAAGTGGGCAGTGGCATGAACGGAGAACTTAAGTACAAGGCAGATGTCATTGCGGAAGTGTTAAGACGCATTGCACAAAAGCACCCGGAGCAGGACATGGCGGAAATTGAAGCCGATTCGGTAATGATTGGCGACCGCGTGCATGATATTGAAGGTGCAAAGAAGTGTAAGATTGAGTCGGTCGGCGTGCGTTTTGGATTTGCAAAGCCGGGCGAACTTGAAGAAGCAGGCGCAGATGAAATTGTGGCAACGCCGGAGGAACTGCTGGAGGTGTTTGGGTAAAGCCTTGAAAATAGACATTTATTTTTAAAATGTGCATATAATAGTATATACATTATTGAAAATTTTTATATGTAGATAATTACAAAAGCATAATTTCTATGTTATGATTACATTGTAAATAAAAATTACTGGTTTTGAAATTATTGAAACAGAAGCAGCATAACAGGACAGCAATCAACCTACGATTGCTGTCCTGTTTTTGCGTGATACGGAGAAAATGTAAAAAACAGAAATTGCTGCTTGACAAATGGATATATTCGAGGTACTATTAATTCACAGTAATCCTACTAAACATATATGATATAAGAAAAGAGAGGAAATTGATATGGGTAAAATAACAGAAAGCGCATTAGAATTAGTTGGAAAAACACCGTTATTAAGAGCGTCAAGATATGCAAAAAACGTTGGAGCAGAGCAGGCAGATGTTTTAGTAAAGCTGGAATATCTGAATCCGGCAGGTTCCGTAAAGGACCGTATCGCACTGGCAATGATTGAAGATGCAGAAAAGAACGGTATTTTAAAGCCGGGTGCAACAATCATTGAACCGACATCAGGTAATACCGGTATCGGTCTTGCGGCTGTTGCGGCAGCAAAGGGTTATAAGGCAATCCTTACACTGCCTGAAACAATGAGCGTAGAAAGAAGAAACCTGTTAAAGGCTTATGGTGCCGAACTTGTGCTGACAGAAGGCGCAAAGGGCATGAAGGGCGCTATCGCAAAGGCAGAAGAATTAAGAGATTCCATTCCGGGTGCTGTTATTTTAGGACAGTTTGTCAATAAGGCAAATCCGGCGGCTCATAAGGCAACAACAGGACCGGAAATCTGGGAACAGACAGACGGCAAGGTTGACATTTTTGTAGCAGGTGTCGGTACAGGCGGAACAATCACAGGTGTCGGCGAATACTTAAAATCACAGAATCCTGATGTAAAGATTGTTGCTGTAGAACCGGCATCCAGCCCGGTACTTTCAACAGGTACAGCAGGTCCTCACAAGATTCAGGGAATCGGCGCAGGCTTTGTTCCGGAAGTGTTAAACACAGATGTATATGATGAAATCATCACAATCGAAAACGAAGATGCGTTTGATGAGGGCAGAAGATTTGCAGTCAGCGAAGGTATTCTTGTCGGTATTTCATCAGGTGCAGCTTTAAAGGCGGCTTCTATTTTAGCCGCAAGACCGGAAAATAAGGGCAAGACAATCGTTGCATTATTACCGGATTCAGGTGACAGATATTTATCAACACAGTTATTTAACCGCTAAGGAGCCGCAGAAAAACTCATGGAAAACAGAATTGAAAAAATAAAGAAAATGCAAAAGGAAAAAGATGTTGTCATTCTGGCCCATTATTATGTGGACGGTGCCGTACAGGAAATTGCGGATTATGTAGGAGATTCGTTTTATTTAAGTAAGGTTGCCACACAGGTTACACAGCAGAATATTTTGTTCTGCGGTGTATCCTTCATGGGCGAAAGTGCCAAAATCTTAAATCCGGAAAAGAACGTGGTAATGGCAGATGCCCACGCAGACTGCCCAATGGCACATATGGTTACGGTAGAACAGATAGAACAGGTCAGAAAAGAAAATCCTGACGTTGCCGTAGTCTGTTATGTCAATTCAACCGCAGAAATTAAGGCAGTGTCCGATGTCTGTGTGACATCATCCAATGCCGTGAAGGTTGTAAAAAATCTTCCGGAGCAGAATATCTTTTTTGTGCCGGATAACAATTTAGGCAGATATGTGGCAAAACAGCTGCCGGAAAAGCATTTTATCTTCCATGACGGTTTTTGTCATGTACATAAGAGTATTCATGCAGAAAATGTAAAGGCAGCAAAGGAAGCGCATCCGGAAGCACTGGTGCTTACGCACCCGGAATGTACGGAAGATGTTATCGAACTTTCGGATTTTGTAGGCAGTACATCAGAAATTATTGATTACGCGACAAAGAGTGTTGCCGACCGTTTTATTATCTGCACGGAAATGGGTGTGTTCTTTGAGTTACAGCAGAAGAACCCTGAAAAGAAATTTTATTCAGTCGGACACAGACAGTTCTGTCCGAATATGAAGAAAGTGACATTAGAGCGTGTCGAAGAAGCACTTGAAAAAATGCAGCCATACGTTGAAGTTCCGCAGGATGTATTGGAGGCAGCCGCAAAGCCGTTAAAGAGAATGTTAGAGCTGGCGGCAAAGTAAATAAGTGGCAAAGCAGCCTGTATGCGCCTGTCGGGGGAAATATCCGGTGGGTGTATGCGGGCTGTTTTTTACGCTTTGGCAAGGGTGGGGGTTAGAACCGTTTTTTACGGTGGGGAAAATGCGGGTGATTTTTGTGGGGAGTTCTGTTATAATGAGTGTAAAAAGTAAATTATGATGCAAAAGGAGCCAGCTATGTCAAACACAACCAAACGTGCATTGGAAAATTCACTCAAGCAGATGCTTTTAAAGAAGCCGCTGGATAAAATAACAATCAGCGATTTGACAGATGATTGCGGAATCAGCCGCATGGCATTTTATTATCATTTTAAGGATATTTATGATTTGGTGGAATGGTCCTGCATGGAAGATGCAACGCGGGCATTGCAGGGGAAAAAGACGTATGACACATGGCATGAGGGATTAAAACAGATATTTGAAGCGGTTCTTGAAAATAAGCCGTTCATCATGAATGCGTACAGGGCATTGAGCCGGGAGCAGATTGAAAATTATCTGTTTATGCTGACACACAATCTGCTCATGGGGGTTGTTGAGGAAAAATCCAAAGGACTTGAGGTTACTGAAGAAGAAAAAAGTTTCATTGCTGATTTTTACAAATATGGGTTTGTCGGTGTCATGCTTGACTGGATTGGCAAGGGAATGAAAGAGGATTATACAGAGATTACGGACAGAATGAGTGCTACACTGGACGGCAGTATCACGAATTCAATTCAAAATTTTGCAAATAAAAACCTTACAACTTCCCGCATTTGATAAAAATTTAATCAAATTTACGATTTTGTAAATTGAAAAAGATTTGCCGATTCTTTATGATAAAACCATCAGGAACGTTCATAATAAATTTTAGAGAATTCAGAAAGGTGGCAGTCATTATGGCAAAAAAATCAAAACTGGGTGTTGCATCTGCAATCGTAGTCGGCGCAGGAGCAGCCGCATTATATGCAAAAAAGGCGAGTGAAAACAAGCAGGCAAAAAACGGACAGACAGGAAAAAAGGCAGACGAAACACAGGAACGAAACGAGTACCGCAATACAGAACGCGGTAAGTATGAAAAAAACAGCAAAGGTATTTATTACAGCAACGGCAACTACGAAGCATTTGCCCGTCCGGAAAAACCGGAAGGTGTTGACGATAAGCATGCATACCTTGTAGGCAGCGGGCTGGCTTCACTTGCGGCGGCGTGTTTCCTTGTACGTGATGGACAGATGCCGGGCAAAAACATTCACATTTTAGAAGCTATGGACATTGCAGGCGGTGCGTGTGACGGTATTTACGATGCTTCCCGTGGCTATGTAATGCGCGGCGGCCGTGAAATGGAAAATCATTTTGAGTGCCTGTGGGATTTATTCCGCAGTATTCCATCAATTGAAACACCGGGCGTTTCCGTGCTGGACGAATATTACTGGCTCAACAAAAAAGACCCGAACTATTCATTATGCCGTGCAACGGTAAACCGTGGACAGGATGCCCATACAGACGGCAAATTTAATTTAAGCCAGAAGGGTTGTATGGAAATCATGAAGCTCTTTATGACCAAGGACGAAGATTTATACGACAAGACGATTGAAGATGTTTTTGATGACGAAGTGTTTGATTCGACATTCTGGTTATACTGGAGAACGATGTTTGCATTTGAAAACTGGCACAGTGCATTGGAAATGAAGCTGTATTTCCAGCGTTTTATTCATCATATCGCAGGTCTGCCTGATTTCAGTGCGTTAAAATTTACAAAATACAATCAGTATGAATCCCTGATTCTGCCGATGAAGAAATATCTGGAAGATGCCGGTGTAGAATTCCGCTTTAATACAGAAGTAACAAATGTTATTTTTGAGCATAAGGACGGCAAAAAGATTGCAACGGCGATTGAGTGTAAGGAAAAGGGCGTTGAAAAGGGCATTGTCCTGACTGAAAATGACCTTGTATTTGTTACAAACGGAAGCTGTACGGAGGGAACGATTTACGGCGACCAGAACCATGCACCAAACGGTGATGCAGAAGTGCGCACAAGCGGCTGCTGGAGCCTTTGGAAAAATATTGCAAAGCAGGACCCGTCATTCGGACATCCTGAAAAGTTCTGTTCAGATGTAGCAAAGACGAACTGGGAATCTGCAACGGTTACAACACTTGATGATAAGATTATTCCATATATCACAAAGATTTGTAAGAGAGACCCAAAGAGCGGAAAAGTTGTAACAGGCGGTATTGTAAGCTGTCAGGATTCTAAATGGCTGTTGAGCTGGACGATTAACAGACAGGGACAGTTTAAGGACCAGGATAAAGATAAGGTCTGCGTATGGGTATATGGACTGTTTACCGATGTACCGGGCGATTATGTTAAAAAGCCGATGAAAGAGTGTACCGGTAAGGAAATCACAGAAGAATGGCTGTATCACTTAGGTGTGCCGGTTGAAGAAATCGAAGACCTCGCTGAAAACAGTGCAGTCTGCGTACCGACAATGATGCCGTATATTACAGCATTCTTTATGCCAAGAACCAAGGGAGACAGGCCGGACGTTATTCCGGACGGCTGTGTAAACTTTGCTTTCCTCGGACAGTTTGCGGATACACCAAGAGATACTGTATTTACAACAGAGTATTCTGTAAGAACGGCAATGGAAGCGGTTTACGGACTGCTCGGTGTTGACCGTGGCGTACCGGAAGTATGGGGCAGTGTTTACGATGTCCGTGAATTGCTTGACAGCTCCGTAAAGCTGATGGACGGAAAATCTCCGCTTGAAATTCAGCTGCCTGGACCACTCAATGCCTTAAAGAAGCCTTTATTAAAGCTTGTAAAAGGCAATGTCATTGAAAAATTACTGCGTGACCACGATATTTTAAAAGATAATATGTAATTTTACGGGACCGGCACAAAATGAAGTGCCGGTCCCTTTTTTGGCATATTTTGCGGCATATCGTATTTAAGGTGGATAGCTTTCATTTTCTGTAAAAATTTCCAGAAAAAACCATATGTAAAATGGTAAGAATTGACATACAATTTTAATAAATTTCATAAATTTTTTGATACCAACAGAGAAAGCGGCGGATTATAATAAAAATATGTGATAAATAACGAGGTGACGACATGGGGGATAAAATGAGGGATAAAACAAATGAGCCGGTAAAAGAACTTAAAGGTCTGACCGAACAGGAAGTGGAACTCAGGGTAGAACAGGGACTGGATAACCGTGCCGATACGACGACGGATAAATCTATCAAAGAAATAATTTTTTCCAATGCATTTACATATTTTAATTTAATATTTTTAATTATTTCAATATTGCTGCTATGCGTAAAATCATACCGGAATCTGACATTTCTGCCGATTGTTATCGGAAATACGCTGATTGGCATTGTACAGGAACTGCGTGCAAAGAAGATTCTGGATAAAATGAATCTGTTAAACGCGCCGCATGCAACCGTATTAAGAGAAGGCGTGCAAAAGCAGATTTTATCGGAAGAACTGGTAAAAGACGATATTGTGGTATTGCGCGCGGGCGATCAGATTTGTGCCGATGCGACAGTGCTTGAGGGAAATGTGCAGGTCAATGAATCACTTCTGACAGGCGAAGCCGATGAAGTTGAAAAAAAGGCAGGCATGCCGCTGTTATCCGGCAGTTTTGTGGTTGCGGGAGAATGTTACGCACGGCTTGATAAAGTGGGAAAGGATTCGTATATTTCAAGACTTGCGACACAGGCAAAATCCATGGGTAGTGGAGAGCAGTCAGAAATGGTGCGCTCGATTAACCAGATTGTCAAATGGGTTGGTATTATAATTATTCCGATTAGCATTATTTTATTTTACCAGAGTTTTTATATCAATCACACAACCTTGCAAAAAGGTGTCACGTCAACCGTTGCTGCAATCATTGGCATGATACCGGAGGGGCTGTATCTGCTGACGACAATTGCGTTGGCATTAAGTACCATGCGGCTTGCAAAAAACAAAGTGTTACTGCATGATATGAAAAGTATTGAAACACTTGCAAGAGTAGACGTACTGTGTGTGGATAAGACGGGAACAATTACAGAGCCGTCCATGTGTGTCAAAGAGATTCACGCATTTTCAGGGAAAAATGAGCATACAGCGGGACAATATAGCCGGTTTGATGAAGCAGAACAGTCCACGCGGTTTCATGAAACAGAGCTGGAAGCCTTGTTGGCAGACTATGTCCGGGCATCAAAGGATAACAATGCGACCATGCAGGCATTAAAAGCATATATGGCGCAGAATATTGGAAAAAAAGACAATGCTGTCAATCATAAAAATACAGATACAGAAAACAGACAGGTGGTGGAAGTCTTTCCGTTTTCATCGGCTGTAAAGTACAGCGGTGTTGTATTTAACGACGGTGCTTATGTACTGGGGGCGCCTGAATTTGTCATGCAGTCCCATTTTTCCGAGGTAGAACAGGAACTGCTTCCTTATACAAAGAAAGGATACCGTGTGCTGATATTTGCCCGCTATGCAGGCAGGGATTTGAAAAACGGATTGACGGAAGAAGTGACACCATTGGGCTTTATTGTGCTGTCCAATCCAATCCGTGCCAACGCAAGGGAAACATTTGCGTATTTTAAAGCACAGGGTGTACAGATTAAAGTCATTTCAGGAGATAACCCGGAAACGGTTTCGGAGATTGCAAAGCAGGCAGGCATTGAGGGGGCGCAAAATTATATTGATGCCACGCGGTTAGATTCACAATTTAAAATTGAAGAAGCGGTCAGAGAGTATACGGTTTTTGGCAGGGTAACACCAAAGCAGAAACAGCAGTTGGTGCAGGCACTCCAGAAAGATAAACACACAGTTGCAATGACGGGTGACGGTGTCAATGATATTCTTGCCATGAAAGATGCGGATTGCAGTGTAGCAATGGCATCGGGCAGTGAAGCGGCTTCGCAGGCGGCGCAGGTTGTCCTGCTGGATTCGGATTTTGCACATATGCCTTCGGTTGTCTGGGAGGGCAGACGTGTCGTCAATAATGTGGAACGCTCGGCAAGCCTGTTTTTGGTAAAAAATATCTTCTCCCTGCTGATGTCGGTATTTTCGGCGGTATTTATGATTACATATCCTCTGGAACCGGCACACATTTCATTGATTAGTATGTTTACAATCGGTATTCCGGGATTTTTGCTGGCATTAGAGCCAAACAAGGAACGAATCAAAGGAAAATTTATCAAAAAAGTTTTGTTAAAAGCAATGCCAGCCGGACTGACCGATGTCTTTGTGGTTGGTGCGCTGGTGATATGCGGTGATGTCTTTTCACTGCCGTCAGCGGATATTGCGACAGCGGCGACACTGTTACTGGCGGTTGTCGGATTTATGATTTTAATTAAAATCAGTGAACCGTTTAACAAGATGAAATATGCCATATTATTTGGCAATATCGCAGGACTGCTGTTTTGCGGTATTATGCTGAATCACCTGTTTGCAATGAGCCAGTTGTCGGCAATCTGTATGCTGTTATTAATCGTATTCGGATTTGCGGCAGAATCCTTATTCCGCTACCTGACACTGCTGGTTGAAAAAGCAGACGAGTGGGTAGAGAAAAAAAGCCGGACACGTCCGTAAAGAGCGTGTCCGGCTTTTTTTGCATGGATTGGATTTTGGATTGGTAATTTATGATAACTCCAGCTTTCCTGTATACAGCTGATAGTACGTTCCCTTTTGTGCAATCAAATCTTCGTGGTCGCCGCGCTCAATAATCTGACCGTGGTCTAATACGATAATTGCGTTACTGTTGCGGATAGTAGAAAGGCGGTGCGCAATAACAAATACGGTACGTCCCTTCATTAAGTTATCCATACCCTTCTGTACGATACTTTCGGTACGTGTATCAATACTTGAAGTTGCTTCGTCCAGAATTAAAACCGGCGGGTCGGCAACAGCGGCACGGGCAATGGAAATGAGCTGGCGCTGTCCCTGTGACAATTCTTCGCCGTCACCGCTTAACAGCGTATCATAGCCGTGCGGAAGCATATTGATAAACTGGTCTGCGTGAGCCAGCTTTGCCGCATTGTAAATCTGTTCATCGGTTGCATCAAGATTACCGTAGCGGATATTGTCCTTAATCGTACCGGTAAAGAGGTGCGTATCCTGAAGAACAATACCGAGTGAACGACGTAAGTCATCTTTTTTAATCTTTGTAATATCAATGCCGTCATAGCGGATTTCACCGTTCTGAATATCGTAAAAACGGTTAATCAGGTTGGTAATCGTTGTTTTTCCGGCACCGGTAGAACCTACAAAGGCAAGCTTCTGACCCGGTTTTGCAAAAAGACTGATATCCTTTAAAATAATCTTATCCGGGTTGTAACCGAAGGTCACATCCTTAAAACGGACATCCCCTGTTAATTCGGTATAAGAAGCCGTGCCGTCAGAAGCCGTCTGCTTCCATGCCCAGATACCGGTTCTTTCCTTACATTCATGAAGAATGCCGTTGTCGTCCTTTGTGGCATTGACAAGTGTAACCGTTCCTTCATCCGCTTCCGGAGTTTCATCAATCAGCGCAAAAATACGTTCTGCACCGGCAAGCGCCATAACGATAGAGTTAAACTGCTGTGCGACCTGCATGAAAGGCTGTGTAAAGCTTTTTGTAAACTGTAAATATGAAGCCATAACACCCAGTGTAATGCCGCCGACACCCATAACGGAGAGCGTACCGCCTAAAACTGCGGTTAATACGAACTGGAGATTACCGATGTTACCGATAACAGGTCCCATGATATTGGCGTACTTATTGGCATTTGCGGCGCTTTCAAATAAAGCTTCGTTTAATGCGTCAAATTCTTCTTCGGACTTTCTTTCGTGGTTGAAAACCTTTACCACACGCTGACCGTTCATGCGTTCTTCGACAAATCCGGTAACGTCGGCAAGTGCTACCTGCTGGCGCACGAAGTATTTACCGCTGTTTCCGCCGATAGCTTTTGTTACAAGAATTAAGATGCCGATAACGGCAACTGCAAGCAGTGTCAGCAGAGGGCTTAACACCAGCATGGCAATAAACGTTACAATAATTGTAAAAAAGGACATCAGCGCCTGCGGAATCGACTGGCTGATCATCTGGCGCAGGGTATCCGTATCGTTCGTATAAAGGCTCATGATAGAACCGTTGGTATTCTGGTCAAAGTAGCGGATTGGCAGTGTCTGCATATGCTCAAACATATCGTCACGCACACGCTTTAACACTCCCTGACCGATGTATACCATCATTCGTGTATAAATAAATGTAGAAAGTACACCCATTAAAAAGACACAGCCTAAAACAGCCAGTGCCTGATAAAATCTTGTGAAATCCGGTGATTCCTGTCCGATTAACGGAATAATGAAATCATCGAGCATATATTTCAGTGACAAGGACACAGAAATAGAAGCAACGGAGCTGATTAAAATGCACACAAATACCAGCACAAAACGCAACTTATACGTTTCGGTTACGTATTTGAGCAGTCTTTTGGCTGTTTTGAGTGTATTTTTTGAAAGCCGGGACGGCTTTTTTGTTTTCTTTTCATTACTCATTTTCAGCACCTCCCTTTACCTGTGATTCATAAACTTCTCTGTAAATTTCATTGGTCTTTAACAGTTCTTTAGAAGTACCGATACCCGTGATTTTACCGTCATCAAGCACGATAATCTGGTCGGCATCTTCAATCGAAGAAACACGCTGTGCAATAATGATTTTTGTGGTATCCGGAATTTCTTCACGGAATGCTTTACGGATTAGCGCATCGGTTTTTGTATCAACTGCACTTGTCGAATCGTCCAGAATCAGGATTTTCGGTTTTTTAAGCAACGCTCTTGCAATACAAAGGCGTTGTTTCTGACCGCCGGATACATTGTTACCGCCCTGGACAATCTGTGTATTGTAGCCGTTTGGAAATTCCTGGACAAAGCCGTCAGCCTGTGCCAGTTTACATACATTCTGTACTTCTTCGTCGGTTGCACTTTCATTTCCCCAGCGGATATTTTCATAAATAGTACCGGAGAAAAGAACATTTTTTTGTAAAACCATGGAAACCTGGTCACGCAGGGCTTCCAGATTGTAATTGCGTACATCGACACCGCCGACTTTGACAGCGCCGCCGGTTACGTCATACAGTCTTGGAATGAGCTGTACGAGTGTGGATTTGGCACTTCCCGTTCCACCGATGATACCGATTGTCTGACCGGATTGAATGTGAAGGCAGACATCTTTTAAAGAAAGAGTACCGTCTTTACCTGCATAGCTGAAGTTTACATGGTCGAAAATGATTTCTCCGTTTGCAACATCCTTTACAGCATCGTCAGAATCCTGCATTTCAGGTTCTTCATTTAAAACTTCTGCGATACGGTCGGTAGAAGCTTCCGCAATCATAATCATAACGAATACGAAAGTTACCATCATCAGGGACATCAGAATCTGAAGTGAGTAGACGATGATACTGGTCAGTTCACCGGTCTGCATTGTACCGGTAACAATGCTGTTTCCGCCAATCGCAACAATGACTAAAATAACAACGTACATGGTAAACTGCATGACAGGAGAGTTCCATGCAACGATTTTTTCCGCCTTTGTAAACAGGCTGTATACATATTTGGAAATGATGTGGAATTTGTCAATTTCGTAATCTTCACGGACAAATGCCTTTACCACACGGGAAGCATTGACATTTTCCTGTACGGAATTATTTAAAACATCATATTCATCAAATACCTTGATAAAATGCGGGTGCGCCTTTTTGGCAATAAATATCAGTGTTCCGCCAAGCAATGGGATAACGATTAAAAACAGCATAGCAACCGTTTTATTTAAAACGAGTGTCATAACCCATGATAAAATAATCATAATCGGCGCTCTGGCAAGAAGACGGATACTCATCATATATGCCATCTGTACGTTGGTAATATCCGTTGTCATACGGGTTACCAGACCGGAAGTAGAAAAGTGGTCGATATTTTTAAATGAAAACTGCTGGATTTTATAAAAAATATCGTGGCGCAGATTTTTGGAATAACCTGCCGCCGCAACGGCCGCCATATTACCGGCAGTCACACCGAAAAACAGGGCAAGCATTGCCATTGCAACTAAAATAATACCGCGCTGGATAATGTAGTTTAAATTTCCGTTTGCAATGCCCACATCAATAATTTTAGCCATTTCAAGCGGAATCAGAACTTCCATAAAAACTTCAAGAATAACAAAAAACGGTGTCAGAAAGGACTGCTTTTTATATTCACGCACGGACTTTAACAGTGTTTTGTTCATGGTTTGATTCTCCTTAATTTTATAGTTTATTTTCAGAAAGGTTTTGTAACATTTGCAGGAGCACCTGCTTGCAGACTGCCACATCTTTTTTGGAAATGCCCTGGGTCATCTGGGCTTCTGATTTGTTGATGTGGGACAGGATACTGGGACGAAGCGCCTCTGCCTTTTTGGTAGGCACAATCCGTTTGAGTCTGGCATCTTTTTCAACACTTTCGCGGTAGATAAATCCGTTTTTTTCCATCAGCTGTAAAATGCCGGTTACAGTAGACTTGCGGATCTGAAACTCTTCTTCAATATCCTTTTGATAAATTTCCCGATGCAGTGTTTCCAAAAGAATGAACTTAAGAATGTGCTTCTGCATAACGGTCAGACTGTCACCGTCAATCATAGTGACAATGCAGTTTTTTCGTTTCATCTGGTGGGAAAGCATCTGAATCAGTCGTCCCATGTGCATGTTAGCGGATTTTTCATCAAAATTCTGCAATCCAATCACACTCCTTTCTAAAGAAATGGTTAGCAACCTAACTTTTGATATTATAGGGAGAAGATTTTTAAATGTCAACTTTTTCTTTAGGAGTTTATAAAAAGTTCATATTCGGGAAAAATTTATCATTCCGCATCTGCCGCATGAAGATTAAAATATAGGGCGGAATGCAGCTAAGACACGGAAATGTATAAAAGGTACATTTTCGTGTCCATTTATGGAAAACGGATTTTGTCAGAATGTTGATTTTTTATAAAAAATATAGTATGATAAAAACAGTTCAAGTGTAAATATGAGGGGGATGGATAATAATGAAATATTGGATAAAAAGGAGTGTACTGCCTTTTGGTATTGTATGTCTGATGAGTATGGCACTGTGTGGCTGTGGCAGGGAGAAAAAGGAAGCTGTAACGGTACAGCCCGAACTGGTTATCGGAAGCGATGACTATGAGCCGTATAATTATCAGGATGAGAATGGCGATTATGCAGGTGTTGATGTGGAGCTGGCAAAAGAAGCTTGCCGCCGGATAGGCTATACACCGGTCTTTAAACAGATTCAGTGGGATGATAAAGATATTTATTTAGAAAACGGTGAAGTTGACTGTGCGTGGGGCAGTTTCTCAATGGATGGCAGGGAGGATGATTATATCTGGGTCGGACCTTATATGTACAGCAGGGAAGTTGTGATGGTGCGGGCGGACAGTGATATTTATAAGCTGGATGACTTAGCCGGGAAAAATGTTGCGGTACAGTCCAGTACACAGCCTGAACGGATTTTTTTAGGGCAGGGTTACGATATAATTCCCAAGGTGAAAAATGTGTATTCCTTTGTAGAGATGAATGAATTATTTGCTGCACTGCGCAAGGGATACGTCGATGCCTGTGCGGGACATGAGATTGTGATGCAGGAATATTTAAGGCAGTCCGGTCAGAAATACCGCATTTTAGATGAGGAAATCATTGATTCAAAACTGGGTGTGGCTTTTTCAAAAAATAAAGACACCCAGAAGGCAGAACAGCTTCGTCAGGCGATGGCGGAGATGCTTGAAGACGGAACGGTTCAGTGTATTCTGGAAAAATATGGGATGGAAGACCGCGTGGCAGCAGGGGGGATTACACCATGAAAAAATCAGGACAGTCTAAAATGAAGGTGCAGTTATACGAAGGACTCCTCGTGGTTGTCATTATAGTGGTTATTGTCGTTCTGATACTGGCGGTCCGCTCGGATAAAAAAAATATTGAGAAGACCTTTGACAATACACTGACTTATTTAAAAAGTCAGTGCTTAAGCTACGATGAGGTCGTACAGGCAGATAAAATTAAGAGCCTGGTACGGCTGACAGAACAGGCAGTTGAAGTAGGAGCGGATATCCATAGGGATTCTGAGTTAATTGATTCAGTATATTTAAAGAACTATACAGAGGCACAGCGGATGGCAGGAATTATCATTTTAGATGAAGATATGCAGCCGGAATGTCAATACAGCAATGTCGGATTGGATTATGATGCATGGAAGGAACTGATTCAGGATAAAAAAATCAGCGAGATTACAAAATATTCTAAAAAAATCTATGCAGAACGGATTCAGAAAAACAAAAAATGGTATGATCTGGCAGCAATATCCAGAACAGACAGTCCGGGAGTTGTATTTTGCTACTGTTATCAGGATACAGACCGTCTGACAGACAGTTATGCGGCAGTCAATAATCTGCTTGCCGGATATGCCATGAATATGAATGGTACCCTTTTTATAGCAGCTGATGATAAAATTTACGGAACAAATGATGCGCAATACGAGAATTGTCAAACCACGGAAATTCCGGTTATACAGGAATTACGTTCCATAGAACGCTCAGATAATCTGGTATATTTTACAAGTGACGGACACCGTTATTGTGGCGGAAAAGGACGATACAGGGATTATAATTTATATGTATATTATCCACAGAAAGAAGTGTTTGCGGCAACACGCAGGACAGTTCTTTTGGCATTATGTATTTCTATGCTTATCTGGGCAGCTGCAACGGTGGCAAGAAATAAATCCGGGCGGGTTCATATGCGGGAATTAAATGAGCAGCTAAAGATTATTGAAGCACAGCAGAAAAAAGAGGTGGAATATCAGCTAAAATTAAAGCAGTCCATGGAAGAAGCAGTCCGTGCCAATATAGCAAAGACAGATTTTCTGCGCAGAATGAGCCACGATATCCGTACACCGATTAACGGAATCAGGGGTATGGTAGAAATCGGTAGGTATTATAAGGATGATTTGGAAAAACAGAGCGATTGTCGTGAAAAAGTCTGGGAGGCTTCCGGCTTTCTGCTGGATCTGGTCAATGATGTTCTGGATATGAATAAACTGGAATCCGGACAAATCCAGCTTTCAGAAGATTCTTTTGATTTGCAGGATATTTTAAATGAAGTAACGTCCATTTTAACGGTACAGGCAAAAAAGAAAAATGTCTGTTTTTATCCGATACAGACACAGATCATGCACTGGCATTTAATCGGCAGTCCGTTACATCTGCGGCAGATTCTTTTAAATATTATGGGAAATGCCATTAAGTATAATAAAGAAGGTGGTTCGGTGACGACCTCGGTGACAGAAACGGAGAGTACATCTGATTTTAACAGAGTCATGCTGGAATTCATATGTCAGGATACAGGAATTGGCATGAGTAAAGATTTCCAGGAGCATATGTTTGAACCGTTTGCCCAGGAAAAAGAGATGATGCAGACCGTTTACAGCGGCACGGGACTGGGACTTCCGATTGTCAAAAAAATTATAGAGGTAATGCAGGGAACAATTGATTATACCAGTGAAAAAGAGAAAGGCACAACATTTGTAATAAGACTGCCGTTTCAGGTGGATAAGAAGAAGGAACAGTATACAGTGCAGGATGAAGAAGCAAAAACTGTTGTACTTGACGGCATGAAAGTTCTGCTTGCGGAAGACAATGTGCTTAACATGGAAATTGCAGATTTCATCTGTGAGAATGAAGGCATGATTGTTACAAAAGCATGGAACGGAAAAGAAGCATTGGAGTTGTTTGAACAGGCTGAACCCGGCGCATTTGATATTATATTGATGGATTTGATGATGCCGGTTATGAGCGGACTTGAAACGGCAAAAAATATCCGGGCGCTTCAGCGGCCGGATGCAAAGACGATACCAATCATAGCAATGACGGCCAATGCTTTTTCGGATGATGTGGCAGACTGCAAAGCGGCGGGAATGAATGAGCATGTGTCAAAGCCGCTGGATGCGGATAAGCTGATAGAAACGATAGCAAAATATGTTTCAGGATAAAAAATCAGGATAAAAAATAATAATTTTTTATAGACACCAATCAATAGATATGGTATATTAAATTGCTACTATAAAAACGAAAGAATAAAACATGTACAATAATGTATGGAAAGGCAGGCGCTATTGAGAAAAAACATTACAAGAGGAAAAAGAATTTTTGCGGCAGCAGCCGTAGTGACAGCAGTGTGTATGACAACAAATACAGTTGTTCCATTTATGACTTATGCATACGCAGATACAGCGAATATACGTGCAGGGGCAGTTACTGTTACAAGTGAAAGCCAGCTTCGTCAGGCATTGCAGGCGGGCAGCAGTTTAATTGTTGTCAGTGGGAGTATTACGGTTGCAGAGGATGCTGCGGGAACACCTCTTATGATACCGGGAAATGTGACGATAACAGGGGCGGACAGCAGCAGTGAACTGATTATCAGAGGTGCAGTACAGCTTACCGGTGATCATGTTACGATTCAAAATGTAAAATTGCATTTTATTTCCACGAATGCTTTACAAAGCGTCGTACATAGAGAGATTTTTCTGGCTGGACACAGTCTGGTACTGGATAGTGTGGATACGTATGTTAAAGGTGGTGCAGGTTCCGGACTGGGAGGTTTTGGGGGAACAGAAGAAGAACTGCTCCCAACAGTCTATGCAGGCGGATTTAAAAATACGGTTGTCGGACAAAATGCATCATTGACTGTTACCAATGCGGTTGAAAATACAAAGATTCAGGCCGTTTACATGAGCCATGATTCCGGGAGTGATGGGAAAACCGCATATACAGGCAGCGCAGAAGTTTATGCAGATGCAAAAACGGTTATTCGTGAAGGAATTCATACAGAAAATAACAGCTGTGCAGATATTACGCTGAAAGGCATGGGAGAGAGTATTATTGCCAGTGCGAAAATAAAAGATTTTTACGGCAATGAAAACACCAGTCTGACCTTGCAGAAATGTTCTGTAGACGGCAATATCCAGAATGTTGAAAATGTTATATTGGATGATGAAGCGGAACTGTGCCTGGTATCCGGCAGTTTAAAAAATATAGAGGTAAAAAATAAAGCCTCTTTAAATCTGACAGAGTATGATGAAAGTATCTTCGTTGAAATTAAAGGAAATTTCACCGGAAATCAGACGTCAGACAATATCGCAGACGGCTATATTGTATTAAAAAAGGATAATCAGGTCATTATTGATAAGGATGTAACAGGTACAACGAAGGCGGCAGTCGGTAATAAGCTGTTTCCATCCGTTTTCACGGAAGGTTATACTTATATAACGGCGCAGGGCAAGGCAGCGAAGGAAAGCTTTGCACCGGTAAAAGCAGGCTGGTTTTTTAAATATACCGTGGACACACAGTCGAACTGGACAGCAACGACAAAGCAGCCGGAGGAAGAAGACTTATCTGTTGGCAGACTGGTGATTCAGTCTGCACCGCAAACGGTAAATATCAACCGCATTTTCCAAAAGGAAGACGGCTCAATTCCTGATGATACGGTGTATTTTGATATTGACTGTTATAACAGTCAGGGAGTATTAATGGACGGTGCTGATGTGACCGACTGGCTTGGAAGCAGTGTTTTGGTTATGAAAACGTCACTTTGGGAAAGTGAAGATGCGGAAAGTCTGAATGAAACCAATTGGGGCGAAGCTGTCGCACTGGTAACGGACGGAGAAAATTATCCAAACCGTTATTTTTTAGAAGCATATCCGGGGGCAAAGACGGGAACATATACTTTTTTATTTTTCCCGAACGGATATGATGAAGGCGATATTGAAACAGTCGGCGCGGTAAAAGCCCAGAAAGATAAGATATTTGCAGAATGTACGGTGGAATTTACCGATAAAGATATTGAACCGGTGCAGAAGCATCAGGTGATTGTAGGCAATGGAACCGGTTCGGGAGAATATGCAGCAGGCGACATTGTCACTATAACTGCGGCAGGTGCGGTACAGGGTATGGCATTTGACCGGTGGGCAGGCAATACTGCACTTGATTTTACAGAGAACACGGACAGCCATTCAGCGACAGCTGTATTTATCATGCCGGACGGTGATGTCGAAATCAATGCAGAATATAAAGACATTTCGGCTCCGACAGGAGAGATTACCGTATCGACAAATAAGTGGAACGTATTCTGCAATGCAGTGACATTTGGAAAGTTTTTCAAGGAAAGACAGGAAGTCGGTATTCATGCAGATGATCTGGGGCTGGGTATCGATAAGGTTTTTTATCTGATTTCTGAGGAAGCAAAGACGTTGGAAGAAGTGCAAAATATTCAGGCTTCAGACTGGACGGTTTACGAACAGCGTTTTGCAATTGATCCGGATAAAAAATGTATTGTTTATGTTAAAATTACAGATAAGGGAGGAAATACAGCCTATCTGTCTACAGATGGACTGGTATTTGACGGTTCTTCACCGGTTATCAGCGGCGTAAAGCATAATGAAACATACGGCGGCAGTGTTCAGTTTACGGTAAACGATGACAATCTGGACTATGTGGAGATTGACGGTGTTTTAGCAGGTCGTGAAAACGGAGGTTATACGGTCACAGATGTTGAAGGAGCGCATACAATCACAGCCGTTGATAAAGCCGGAAACCGTACACAGGTAAGCGTTACAATTGTACACGCAACACAGCCAACAACGGAAAGTACAACGGAAGCACCAAAGCCAACGGAAAGTACAACAGAAGCGCCAAAGCCAACGCAGAAACCAACGGAAGCGCCGACAGAGGCAACAAAGCCAACGGAAGCACCGACAGAGGTGACAAAGCCGACGCAGAAGCCGACACAGGCGACGACGGAAAGCACAACCGAAGGTACAACAGAAGCGCCAAAGCCAACGCAGAAACCAACGGAAGCGCCAACAGAGGTGACAAAGCCGACTGAAAAGCCGACAGAAGCCCCGACACAGAAGCCGGAAACAGATGAAAAGGTCATTTATGAAATGCGTCAGGATGCAGATGGTAACTGGCATTACTATGCAAATGATACCATTGCAGCGGATTACTGTGGCATGGCAGTAAATGAATACGGCTGGTGGTATATCAAGAATGGTGATGTAGACTTTACATATACAGGTATGGCATGCAATGAGTACGGATGGTGGTACTTCAACAACGGACAGCTGGATACGACATTTTACGGTCTTGCAAATAATGAATATGGAACATGGTTCTATACGGACGGACAGTTAAATTTCGGTTTTACAGGGATGATTATTCCGGATGACGAGTGGCTCTATGTTCAGAACGGACAGGTACTGACAGATTATACCGGAATGGCATTAAACGACTACGGCTGGTGGTACTTTAAAAATGGCAGAATTGATTTTGCATATATCGGGATGGCGGCAAATGACTACGGCTGGTGGTATTTTAACAACGGACAGATTGATTTTGGCTATAACGGTTTTGCTGCAAATGAATATGGTACATGGCTGTTTACGAACGGTATTTTAAATACGGGATTTACCGGTATGATATTAAATGGTGGTACATGGGTATATGTTACAGATGGATATATCAGTGACACTTATACCGGAATGGCATTAAATGAATATGGCTGGTGGTACTTTAACAATGGCACACTGGATTTTAACTATACCGGAATGGCTTTAAATGAGTACGGCTGGTGGTATTTTAAGAATGGACAGCTGGATTTAGGATTTACCGGTATTGGCAGTAATGAATACGGTGACTGGTTCTTTAAGGACGGGAGAATCGCTTTTGAGTACACAGGAAGCTATAATGATGGCGGACAATGGTATATGGTAAATAGCGGTTTTGCCAGTAAAATATAATAAAATCATGGGAATGGAGCAGAAATCCAATATGGAACTGCTCCATTTTTAAAAAATTGGCGCTCCGGTATTGACATTACTAATAATAGGTGCTATAGTACAGATAGAACAAAAGAGAAAGCAAAGTAAGTTGAAAACAGCAGATGTTTTACAATTAAAGGCTGATACAGTTTCATATGAAGCTGCTCAACATAAATGAATGAATATGAAAGGAAGCGATTGTTATGGATAAGAATCCAAAACATCCATTAAAAAAGAAGAAAGTTGTACAGAAGGTGAATGCAACTGCAAACCATATGGAAGGTGAGCAGGAAGTTTCATCAAAGCATAAAAAACACACATATTAGTTGAGTGAAAAATCCCACAGGCTGCGAAATGACGACCTGTGGGATTTTCTTTGTTAAATTCAGACTGGTACAGAGTCTTGCGCTGATGGCGATTGTTGTATTCAATGCGTCCGGTGTAAAAGAAGTATTGTTACAGTTATTCAATAAGATTATTGAAACGTAAAAACGGTATTGCTATTGTACGGACATTTGCATATAATAAAGATAGATGGAAACACTACTCACGAAAGGAGATGCTTTATATGGCTGCAAAATCAGCAAATTTATATGCAAGGATTGAACCGGATGTCAAAGAAAAAGCTGAAAGTATCCTGTCTACACTTGGTATCCCTGCTTCCAGTGCTATTAATATGTTTTATAAACAGATTATCTTACAGAGAGGACTTCCGTTTGAAGTAAAAATACCATCTGCCAGACCTGTTGACATCGGCACATTATCAGAAGCAGAGTTCAATGAAGAATTGGAGAAAGGATATGCGGATATGCAGGCTGGACGGACAAAAAATGCGAAGAAAGCTTTTGCGGACATTCGCAAGGATTATGGCTTATGATGTATGAAGTAGAAGTATCCGAACAGGCTGACAGTGATTTGAGAGGAATTTTTGAATATATTGCTTTTGAATTACAATCGCCGGAAAATGCAAGCGGACAACTTGATCGTCTGGAAGAACAGATATTAAGTCTGGATACGATGCCGGAGCGTTATCGAAAATATGAAAAAGAACCGTGGAAAAGCCGTGGACTTTGTGTATTACCAGTAGATAATTATGTAGTACTTTATATTCCGGACAGCGATAAAAAAGTTGTAACAATACTTAGAGTAATGTATGCCGGACGGGACATAGACAATCAGTTAAATTTCTACACAAAGCAATAAAGGATATGATTTAAAGCAGTTTTTCATTTATGATTGACTGCTTTTTTCATACACAAAAGAGATTAAAATTGTTATCAAAGATATCTGCTCACATTATGCGACATACCAATAATATCATTGGGGGTACAGGATAATATATCACACAGCGTTTCCAATGTTGCGGTTGTGATGTTCTTATTGTGCTTTAAATTGAAATGTTATATTATTAAAATAAAGATAATACATAAACTGGGTATTCAAATCGCAAAAAAATTTTTTGAAAATTTTTAAAAAATATAAAACTTTTTCCAGACCCTGCGTGTCTGATATATAGATAACTCAATAAGACATTGAAAAAAAGGAGTGCACTTATGAAAAAAGAAGAAATTACAACACTTGTACAGAAAATAAGTGAATAATCTGCGCCCAAATGAGCCGCCTGTCCGGTGCAAGTGAGCCACGATTCCATTTTGCCGTGAGCCATCATTCCAGTCACAATGAGCCACTTGTTTTATAATAGAATGGTATGCAGTAATTAGAGATTACGACACCACAGATTTTTATGGAAATGTATCTCATCATCACGAGATATTTACTAAAGCTAATGGTTGGCAATCAGGTAATGAGTACTTCGCGGATGAAGATAGTTGGTATCATTTTCTACCAGGAGATGAAATACAGTTTACTGAAGCTTGGGCAGACCAGACTTTACCAGCAACTTTTACGTTTTGCGCTCAATGGCTCCCCAATATTTTAGTTCAGTACGATTTAAACGGTGGCAGTGGTACAACTCCCGCTTCTAAGACAGGAACGTATTTGGACGGTTAGCCGATAAGTGAAACGCAGGGATTCTTAAAAAATTAGCACTCACCTCTTGACAGTGCTAACAACATGTGATATAACACAATTAAGCCTTGGGTGTTACATAACAAATAGAACAATAAAGCAGCAATCATAAAAACAAAAATCCTGCATGAATCGAAGAAGAAAAAGGCTGGCAGGAATGGTTTCAAAGTGATTGTATACAATAGAGAATGAGAAAAAGGAGGCAGAAACTATGAACATTAACAAGTTTACACAGAAGTCCATTGAAGCGGTGAACCAGTGTGAAAAGATTGCTTACGATTATGGCAATCAGGAAATTGACCAGGAACATTTTCTTTACAGCTTAATGACAATAGACGATAGTCTGATTGCAAACCTGATTGAAAAAATGCAGATTAATAAAGAAGCATTTATTTCCAATATTGAAACACTGCTTTCACAAAAAACAAAAGTATCCGGAAACGTACAGCTTTACGTGAGCAATGACTTAAACAAAGTATTAATCAATGCCGAAGACGAAGCAAAGCGCATGGGAGATGCGTATGTATCTGTTGAACATCTGATGCTGGCAATGATTGCATCACCCAATAAGCAGATTAAGCAGCTTTTTAAGACCTACGGTATTACAAGAGATTCGTTCCTTTCCGTACTGGCAACGGTCCGTGGTAATCAGTCCGTAACAAGTGATAACCCGGAAGCAACGTATGACACACTGGCAAAATACGGACAGGATTTAGTTGAAAAGGCAAAGTCCGGCAAGTTAGACCCGGTTATCGGCAGGGATAATGAAATCCGTAATGTTATCCGGATTCTTTCAAGAAAAACCAAAAACAATCCGGTGCTGATTGGTGAACCGGGTGTCGGTAAAACAGCCGTTGTCGAAGGTCTGGCAGAGCGGATTGTCCGTGGCGATGTACCGGAGGGCTTAAAGGATAAGAAAATCTTTGCACTGGATATGGGTGCACTGGTAGCCGGTGCGAAGTATCGTGGTGAATTTGAGGAACGTTTGAAAGCGGTGCTTGATGAAGTCAAGAAAAGCGAAGGACAGATTATTCTGTTTATCGATGAAATCCATACAATTGTCGGTGCCGGTAAGACGGAAGGTTCTATGGACGCAGGCAATATGTTAAAGCCAATGCTTGCGCGTGGTGAACTCCACTGTATCGGTGCAACGACACTCGACGAACACCGTCAGTACATTGAAAAAGATGCGGCACTGGAAAGACGGTTCCAGCCGGTTATGGTTGATGAACCGACCGTTGAAGATACCATTTCTATCTTACGTGGTTTAAAAGACCGCTATGAAGTATATCACGGTGTAAAGATTACAGATGGTGCACTGGTATCTGCGGCAACACTTTCAGACCGTTACATTTCCGACAGATTCCTGCCGGATAAAGCAATCGACCTTGTCGATGAAGCGTGCGCAATGATTAAGACCGAACTGGATTCTATGCCGGCTGAGCTTGATGAATTACAGCGTAAGGTTATGCAGTTAGAAATTGAAGAAGCTGCTTTGAAGAAAGAAACCGACAATCTCAGTAAGGAACGGCTGGAAGCTTTACAAAAGGAATTATCGGAAATGCGTTCTGAATTTAAACAGCAGAAGGCAAAGTGGGACAATGAAAAGTCCAGTGTTGACCAGATTAGTAAGATTAAAGAAGAATTAGAACAGGTCAACCATGAGATTGACGAAGCCAAGAGAAATTACGATTTGGAAAAGGCGGCACAGTTACAGTACGGCAGACTGCCGGAGGTTCAGAAACGTCTGGAAGAGGCTGAAAAGAAGGTACAGAATAAAAATCTGGATTTGGTACATGAGAGTGTTACCGAAGAAGAAATTGCAAAGATTATTTCCAGATGGACAGGAATCCCGGTTGCCAAGTTAAGCGAATCTGAACGGGAAAAGACCCTGAATCTGGACACACTTCTGCATAAGAGAGTTGTTGGACAGGACGAGGCTGTTACGAAAGTAACAGAGGCAATTATCCGTTCAAAGGCAGGCATTAAAGACCCGACCAAACCGATTGGTTCATTTCTGTTCTTAGGACCTACCGGTGTCGGTAAGACAGAGCTTGCAAAGACACTGGCAGAGAGCCTGTTTGATGATGAAAGCAATATTGTCCGTCTTGATATGTCAGAGTACATGGAGAAATATTCTGTTTCGAGATTAATCGGAGCGCCTCCGGGATATGTCGGATATGATGAAGGCGGTCAGCTGACTGAGGCAGTCAGAAGAAAACCGTATTCTGTTGTTCTTTTTGATGAAATTGAAAAGGCGCACCCGGATGTATTCAATGTATTGTTACAGGTACTTGATGACGGACGAATCACCGATTCGCAGGGCAGAACGGTAGACTTTAAGAATACAATTATTATTATGACAAGTAATATCGGCTCAACCTATCTGCTGGACGGTATCGATGAAAACGGCGGCATTAAGCAGGAAACAGAAGAACTCGTTATGAACGATCTGCGCGGACATTTCAGACCGGAATTTTTAAACCGTCTGGACGAGATTATTCTGTTCAAGCCGCTCACAAAAGACAATATCGGCAATATCATTCATCTGCTGATTGCAGACGTCAACAGACGTCTGGCAGACAAGGAATTGCAGGTACGTCTGACAGATGCGGCAGAAAGCTATATTACAGAACACGGCTTTGACCCGATGTACGGCGCAAGACCGTTAAAGCGTTACGTTCAAAAGACGGTAGAAACACTGGCGGCAAAGCTAATCTTAAAGGGTGACATCAATACGGGTGATGACATTGTGATTGATGTTGTAAACGGTGAACTTACGGCAAGAGCCGAGGGCAGAAAAGCCATCGAAGAAAAATAAAACAGCAGTAAAGAGCATAAGATTATAAAAAGCAAAGAAAAGGCGGGTGGTACTGTTATATTTCAGTGCCACCCGCTTTTTACGTGCGCCAAACATCAGATAAACTGATTGCGTGTAGTATCGTATTCGTAATCAATTCCTTTTAAAGTCTGTACGATTTCCGTTTCATCTACCATAAAGGCTTTGCAGAATTCTGAAAGATTCGGATAAAAGTCGCGAAGCTGTGTATTTGTAAATGAAAGCAGCATAACGGGATCTTTTGGTAACTGAGCCATAGTCATACAATCTCCTTTTGATACAAAACTGCTTTGAAAGCAGTCTGTGAATTTCTGTTGCCTAGCATACCGCAAAAATCAATCATTTTCAAGATAAATATTCACTTGTCTTTTGACTTTGTGGTATACTGACGGTAAATAGGCGAATAGATAAATGTGAATGGAGAGCGATATGATTATTTTAAAAGCGGAAGGCACACTTGCGGCAGTCTTTCATAAAACAATAAAAGTCATGGAACAGAATGTAGAGTGGAATGAAACATTTGCAATTAATAATAACACGCTGATTCTGCCCGGTACATTAAAATCGTTGTTTTTCAGTTTTGATAATAAAAAAGTGCTTGGAAATGTCATAGAAGAACCCATTAAAGAAGAACCACGGTTAATGCTTGGAAATGCCCTGCTTGAAAATACCATTAATTTAGTTCTTTACATATTTGGTAAGTGGGGAAAAATTAAAGGGCTAACCGTTGAAAAGGATTACAGACAGTTAGAACAACAGATGAATGACATCCTGCGGGAAGTAGAAGTACAGGCATCCTTAGATGCCACACAGTGCCGTTTCTATCATGAGGGAATACGCATTACCTATGAAGAAGTGATTGAGCGGATTTTAGAATACATGAAGCCGGATTATCTAAATGAGGAGGAAGAAGAACAAGACGATACGGAGATTCACGATGTTTCCGACTGGGAGAAAAAGTATCAGCTCGGATTGTGGCATAAAATTGTCTGGAAATCCTACGAAACCGGTATTAGCAAAAAGAAGTTATCCGCCAAAGAGCGGGCGGCAGGGCGAATTGGAAATGACTTTTACATCACGGGCTATCAGTGCCCAGAATGTAAAAAGCCAATGTACATGGTGGTTTATCCGAAAAATAAAGAGTTTCATATCGACACGAACGAGGGCAGGGTTATTCTTGCAAGGGCATATACCTGTATGGACTGTCATCGTTTTTATACGCCCAAGCCCTACAAACTGCTGATGGAAGGCAGTATTTATATGATGGATTTTGAGGACGATAACACGGCGTATGAGGATTATCAGGAACTGCTCGGCGCAGACGGACAGCGTATATCCAATAGCCGGTTTAACCGTTATGAGAGCAGTGCGCCACAGTCCGATTTTGAAAATGAAGCGGATGACCGTCTGGAAGAACTTTATAACAATATGCCTGAAATGTCTGTAGAAGAAATTTTTGATATTGCCGACATGCTGGATTCGGAATTCTATCCGCAGTCCCGGCGGGAAGCAATTGAAGAACAGGTAGACAAAGCGGCGGCAGATAAAGGCATGGACCGTAACGTTCCGCCGAAAAACTGGCAGAAGCACCGGGAAAAAGTGCAGAAAGAAAAACAAAAGAACGAAAAGGCACAAAAGGAAAAAGAGCGGTCAGAATCTGCGCAGGGACGGTCTGATGAGAAAGAGCCGTCAGCAAGATACAGTACGCAGAATCCGCAGGAACAGTGGGATAGCGGACAAGTCAAAGACAGGACATTTACGGACAGTCAGACTGCGCCGCAAGACGGAACGAACCGACCGGACAGAGCAGCAGACGATTACGTGACATCACAGAACGAAGGTGCGCAGTCCAAAGCTACAGCCGGTCAGTCTACAGTCACCGCCGGTACCCGGACACAAAAACAGGGCACACTTGTACAGCCACAGACCGGCGGGGCAGACAGACCGCAGACACATGCCGCTTCCGAAGAAGAAGCTGCGGTTTCCCAGAAGGAAGTGTTATCTATCGCACTGGCAGCAAAAAATAAAAGCTATGCAGAATTAAAAAAAGCCTATCATACGGTTCTTGAGAAAGACTGTCCGCAGTCGGTCAAAGACAGTGTGGCAGAAAATATCAAAGACTGGATGCAGAAACGCGGAGAGAAAGAATTACAGGTGCTGGCAGAGCATTTTCCACAGCAGTATCAGAAGAAAGTCTATCAGCAGTTTCGTCAAAAATTTGAGGAATACAATGATATTGATAATACAAAATATATGAAGCAGCTTGAGGAAAAGCGTGATATGGCAGAGCAGAGCGCGTTGAAAGCATTTGTCAACCAGCAGAAAATCCGCCCGGGGGATAGAAAAAAGCTGTTGTCACTGGCAGAAGCAATCCGTCCTATGGAATATGAAGAAAAGAATAAACAAATCATCATTGACCAGCTAAAAGACCGCGTAAAAGATATTGACAGGAAAGCAATCGAACAAATCTGTCCGGACATTTTTGAGATGTCCTTTGACGAGGGGAAAGAAGCCTATCAAAGAATTGCGACGGGAGATTTTCTGCCGGAGCTAAAGACGGATATGTTAGGCAGAATCCGCAAGCGGCTTGAAGCCATGAAAAAGGATGAATGCAGAAGTCTTGTCAATAAAATGATTCGCGATACCGGTATTTCGGAGCAGACCATGGAAGGCTTTTATCCGTATGATATCCGCCGCATGAGCAATGAAGCCTGTGAAGATATCGATGCCATTATTGCGAATAATGCACTCAATACCTATGCGGGAGGAGAAGCATTTGAGTATCCGCTTCTGATATTTGATTCAACAAAAGGTGAAAACGGTAAAAAAGGCTTTGTGCTGACACCGGATCATGTCTACTACAACGGCAGTATGATGGCGGGAACGGTAAAGGTGCGTAATATCAAGGAATTTTACGCAGAGAGCGGATTGTTCCACAAGGGCATTTATATCCGTACCATGAATAACGGAGAAATGAAAATTACCGGAAACTACAAGACAGATAAAGAAAAAATGGAACATTTTCTTGCTAAATTAAACCGCTTTATCCAGTATTTGCAGGAAAAGCCGGAGTCCCGCAGCGTGGAATATCTTGCCGAAGAAAAGCATCCGGTAAAATGCTGTTACCGCTGCGGTTATGTCTATGAGGGCGGCAATATCTGCCCGAAATGCGGCAGCCGCAATAACGACTAAAAGGAGTATACAAATGTCAGTAAAAATATATACAATGACCCACAAAAAATTCGATGTGCCAAACGACCCGATGTATGTTCCGTTACAGGTCGGCGCAGAAGGAAAAGAACCGCTCGGCTATGTGAGGGATAACACCGGGGAAAATATTTCTGCCCTGAATTGTTATTACAGTGAGCTGACCGGGGTATACTGGATATGGAAAAATGATACCGAATCGGATATTGTCGGTGTCTGTCATTACAGACGGTACCTGTTAAATGAAAAAGGGGTCATGTTCCGTAAAGAGGAGATTGAAAAACTGCTTTCCGAATATGACTGTCTGACCAGCCGCCTGCTGACACTGGATTTTTCATATTATTACGGATTTTCCGATAATCACAATGTGCGGGATTTGGACGTGACAGGTGAAGTTATCCGTGAAAAATATCCGGAGGATTATCCGCTGTTTGAAAAGCTTGTCCATGAAAACCACACGTATTTTGGCAACATCTGCGTGATGAAAAAGCCGCTCTTTGATGCGTACTGTGCATGGCTGTTTGACATTTTTGCCGAGGTGCGAAAACGGATTGACATCGATTCCTATGACAGCTATCACAAGCGGGTATTTGGGTTTGTTTCGGAATTTCTGCTTTATGTGTGGGTGACAAAACACAAGCTGCGCGCATATGAGTGTATGGTGGGTATGATTGGCGAAAAGGCAGAAACAAAAGAAATGAAACAGCGGCTTGCGGATTATTTTGCGGAAAAAGATATTGTGGGTGCAAAGCAGTATTTTATGGAAATGTATACGAAACGACCGGATGTTTTAATGGAAGCGTCGGACATTACGGGCGATTTGCGGATTTGTATGCAGATAATTGCAACTGCGGAACGGGAGCTTGCCACAACCGGCGGCAGCATTTTAGACAGAAGCTGCACATTTGAAGATTATATGCACCTGTTTAAAACATTAAACGGCATTGTCAGAAGGTACTGCGCAGGCAGACAGACCACAAAGGATAAGGAAATGCTTGCAAAACTGCACTTATCGGAAGAAGCCGTTTATGTTTCCGTGCTTGCATTTTGCAGGGAAAAAGAAAAAACAGCAGAAATTCTAAATCAGATAAACATGGACATTTAGGGTGTAATGTGCTAATTTTAAGATAGAAATGCGTAATACAGGCTGCGTATTGCGGCAGAAATGGAGGGAAGTATGTCAGTTCAGGATTATATGAGTGCATCTAAAATCGGAAAAAGAGCATATCATGCCTGTGTCAACAAAGGCAGGTATCCATATCTTCCGGTATTGGAAAATATTGTAGATGAATCAGACATTGAGGCAGAGGTCAGTCTAGGAATCGACCAGATTCCGCTGCGGCTGGTTGTGGGAACGTGTAATGCGGGACGGACCAATGCCTTTGCAGATAATTTTATGCCGATTCTGGATTGGGGAACGGAATTTTCAGCAAAATGGGCGAGCTTAAGTGACAGCCAGAAAAACGAAGGCATCCGTGACCCGATTAAGGTCTATGAGTATATGAACAAGTTTTATGTACTGGAAGGCAATAAAAGAGTCAGCGTTTTAAAGTATTTTAAGGCTGTGACAGTCAATGCCGAAGTAATCCGTAAAGTGCCGAAGTATTCAGAAGACCCGGATGTTAAGATTTATTATGAGTTTATGGAATTTTATAAATGTACGAAGCTTAATGACATTTATTTCAGCAACGTCGGCAGTTTTCCGACCCTGATGAAGCTGGTCGGCATCAAAAAGGGGGAAAACATGGATGAAGATGCGAAAAAGGATTTTGTATCCTGTTTTCTATCTTTTAAAAACGCATATGATGCCAGAGGAGGCGAACGGTTTGATTATCCGGCGGGCGATGCATTTTTACGCTTTATTCATATTCACGGTTATGAACATGTAAAGGATATGCTGCCGTCGGAAATGGCAAAAAATGTGGCAAAGACGTGGGCAGAGTTTGAACTGCTTTCTGAAAACAATGCCGTTGAGCTTCGTATGGATCCGACTTTAAACGAACCGAAAAAGAATATTTTAAGTTATCTGCTGCCAAAACCGGGAAATGGAAACAGAAAGCTAAAGGTCGGTTTCATTTACGAAAATACACCGCAGGATTCGGACTGGTGCTATACGCATGAGCTTGGCCGGCAGTATATTGACGATACATTTGGCGATCAGATTGAAACATTAAGCATTACGAATGTCAAACCGGATAAAGATGATGTGGCTGCCATTGAAATGATGGTTAAAAATAAGGCAGATTTAGTTTTTGTGACATCACCGTCCATGATTATGGCCTCTTTAAAAGAAGCGATTGCGCATCCGGAGGTCAAGATATTGAACTGTTCGCTGAACACGTCACACAAATATATCCGTACCTACTATGCGAGAATGTATGAAGCAAAGTTTTTGACGGGACTCATTGCAGGTGCGTTGACTGATAATGATAAAATCGGTTATGTAGCAGGGTATCCTGTGTACGGTGTGACGGCAAATATCAATGCTTTTGCGCTGGGGGCAAAATTTGTTAATCCACGGGCAAAGATTTATCTTGAATGGTCCTCTGTAAAGAATAGCAATCCGGCGGAAGCTTTTAAAAGAGAGGGTATCCGTTATGTATCGGATCAGGATATGATTACACCGACCAGTACGGCACGCAGGTTTGGATTGTACAGCATAGATGATGAAACAACCCAGCATATCGCGATGCCGATGTGGCACTGGGGTGCATTTTATGAAAAAATGATTCAGAGTATTTTAAGCGGCTCATGGAACAGGGAGCAGGATGCGGATAATGTAAAAGCACTTAATTACTGGTGGGGACTGTCTGCAGATGTAGTTGACCTGATTATGTCAACGAAGCTTCCGGTAGAAACACAGCGGATGGTTACAACCTTTAAAGAGATGATTTCAAAGGATTTATTTGAACCTTTTGCGGACGAATTAAAAGATCAGAAAGGTAAGGTACGTAATCAGAAGGGCAGGAATCTGACACCGGAACAGATTATTACCATGGACTGGCTGATGGATAATGTGATTGGTAAAATACCGGAACTGGAGGAACTTGAAGAAGGCTGTGAGCCGATTGTAAAGGCACAGGGCATTATTCACCACGGATTATAAATGTAGAAAGTAGGAAGGCGGCAAAAAGAAGCTGCCACAATGAGAAAATATGAAGATACTGATATTAGCAGATGTGGAGTCAAAATACTTATGGGATTATTTTGACAAAAGTAAATTAGAAGGCGTTGATTTAATCCTATCCTGCGGTGATTTAAATCCGCAGTATCTGTCTTTTCTGGCATCCTTTACGCAGTCACCGGTGCTTTACGTCAGAGGAAATCATGATGACTGCTATGAACAGACACCGCCGGAGGGCTGTATCTGCATTGAGGATAAGATTTATACGTATAAGGGGCTGCGGATTATGGGACTTGGCGGTTCAATCCGTTATAAAAAAGGTATCAACCAGTATACACAACGACAGATGCAGCATCGTGTCAGCCGTATGTGGCTCCAGTTAAAATGTAAAAAAGGCTTTGATATTTTGCTGACCCATTCGCCTGCTGCGGGCATTAATGACGGCTTTGACAGTGTACATCAGGGATTTACGGTATTTAACGAACTGCTTGACACGTATCACCCGGCTTATTTTATTCACGGTCACATACATAAGAATTATCAGGCAAACTTCGTGCGGGAGCAGCAGTACAACGAAACAACGATTATTAACGGATATGAACGTTATATTATTGATGTTTAATAACAAAATAAAGTAATTTTGCAAAAAGTGTTGCATTCTGTAAGTTACTGTGATAATATCCTTTCAGAACAAAAAAACAAATGTCCGCCATACAAAGACAAAAGCGGAAATTTGTTCTTGAAAAAAGAAAAGGGAGAAAGAACATGAGTGAGAAGTTAAGAGTTGGTATCCTTGGCGGTACAGGTATGGTAGGACAGAGATTTATTACACTGCTTGAAAATCATCCTTGGTTTGAGGTTGTATTGGTTGCAGCGAGCGGCCGTTCCGCAGGAAAGCTTTACGAAGAAGCTGTAGACGGACGATGGAAGATGACAGCACCGATGCCTGAATTCGTTAAGAAGATGACTGTTTATGATATGGATAAGGATTTCGATGAAATCGTATCAAAGGTAGATTTCGTATTCTGTGCAGTAAACATGCCAAAGGATGAAATCAAGGTATTAGAAGAAAAATATGCAAAGGCAGAAGTGCCGGTTGTATCTAACAACAGCGCAAACCGCTGGACACCGGACGTACCAATGGTGGTACCGGAAATCAACCCGGAACACTTAGAGGTTATTGAGGCACAGAAGAAGCGTCTTGGCACAACAAGAGGTTTTATCTGTGTAAAGCCAAACTGCTCAATTCAGAGCTATACACCGGCTTTAACTGCTTTAAAAGAATTCGGACCGAAGCTGGTTGTTGCAACAACTTATCAGGCAATTTCAGGCGCAGGAAAGACTTTTGAACAGTGGCCTGAAATGGTAGGAAACATCATTCCTTACATCGGCGGCGAAGAAGAAAAGAGTGAAAAAGAACCATTAAGACTCTGGGGTAAAGTAGAAGACGGAAAGATTGTTCCGGCTACAGATACTGTTATTACTTGCCAGTGTGTACGTGTTCCTGTATTAGACGGACATACAGCTGCTGTATTTGTGAACTTTGAAAAGAAGCCGACAAAGGAGCAGATTATTGAAAAGTGGAGAAGCTTCCGTGGCGAACCACAGGAATTAGACCTTCCAAGTGCACCAAAGCAGTTTATCCAGTATTTAGAAGAAGATGACAGACCACAGGTACAGTTAGATGTTAACTATGAAAACGGTATGGGCATTTCTTTGGGCCGTTTAAGAGAAGATTCTGTGTTTGACTATAAGTTCATCGGTCTTTCACACAATACATTAAGAGGTGCAGCAGGTGGTGCTGTATTAATTGCAGAATTATTAAAGGCAAAGGGATATATTACTTCTAAGCAGTAATATGCAATAAAAAGTATAATACATGGCACAGAAAAAGACTGTTGCTTTGATGTTTCAAAATCGTCGAAGCACAGTCTTTTTTTGTTATGTATATTATTTTGAAATCCCGCACTTTAGTTGACATTAGTACGGCAGAATGGTAAACTAAATTCATATAATTTGTTGAACGGTTATGAGGTCAAGGGATAAAAATATGGATGGTAATGAAGAATTAAAGGAAAAATTATTAGATCACTCAATGACACGGGAAGAATTATTACTGGAACATACACATACATTTATTGCAGAATATTCTTATAAGACAGGACAGCTGGAAATTTATCCGGAAGATGGTCATTTTGTTGATTTTGATAGAAAGTCTTTGGATACGGATTTTGAACATGCCTTTTATAAAACTGTATTTAAACGGGATTTGCCGCTGTACCAGCAGATGATTGATTTTTCAGGGGTGACACACAGTGTTCAGCGGGATGCTAATATCCGTCTGTATGTTGTACCGCATATTTATGAGTGGTTTCGGATTTCAGTGCTGTATTATATTGATGCGGACGGGGAAAAAGACAGGATTGTGCTGGTATTTACCAATGCCGAAAAAGAGCTGGAGGCCGTGCATGAACTGAAATCGCTGGTAACCGTGGATTCCCTGACACAGCTTCCGAATATCAATACCTTTTCCATGCAGACATGGGAATTGTTAAAGAATCATCCGGAGCGTGAATATGCCATTGTGCGGATGGATATCCGGAAGTTCCGCCTGCTCAATGAGTTTTATGGGACAAGGGAGGGGGATAATGTTCTCCGTTTTCTGGGTGTGAAATTACAGGAGTGCATGGATTCGGAAGAATTGTATACATATTGTCATCTGACTTCAGATATTTTTGCGGTTTGTATGTCCAGTGACATGGAGAGCATTTACCGTGTGATTGACAGTATCCAGACTTCAATGAACCATTATCCGATTAATTTTGAAATGGTCATGTCCTTTGGCATCTATATTATTACGGAAAAGGATAAGCAGGAAGGAATACCGGTTGTAACGATGGTTGACCGTGCGGCAATTGCACAGCGTGTAAAGAATAATTACATGAATAAAATTGCCGTTTTTGATGATAAAATTGCTGAAAAAGAATATGCGGAACAGAATGTGATTATGGAGATGAATAATGCACTCGGCAGTGACCAGTTTCATATTTATTTACAGCCAAAGGTTGATATGATTACAGGCAGAATTGTCGGTTCAGAGGCGCTTGTGCGTTGGATTCATCCGACAAAAGGTGTGATTTCCCCGGTGGATTTTGTGCCGATATTTGAAGGCAACGGCTTTATCTCTGAAGTTGATTTTTACATGCTTGAGCAGGTTTGCAAAATGATCCGCAGATGGCTGGATAAAGGTCTTGAAGCAAAACCGGTATCAGTGAATTTATCCCGCAGCAATCTTTACAGCCCACGTATTTTAAATGACATTATGACCTGTGTGGAAAGATACAGCGTGCCACATGATTTGATTGAATTTGAGATTACGGAGAGTGCATTTGCAGTTGATAATATTCATCTGAATCAGTTGATGGAACAGCTCCAAAAGAATCATTTCAGAGTACTGATGGATGATTTCGGAAGTGGTTATTCATCATTGAATGCACTGCGTGAGCTGAGTGTGGATATTTTAAAAATTGATATTAAATTCCTGCCGGTCAGCCAGAATGACAAAAGGGCAGATATTATATTAAGAAGTGTAACGCAGATGGCAGACCAGCTGGGACTGGAAATGGTTATGGAAGGTGTGGAAACCGAAGCACAGGCAGAACTGCTGAAAAAAATGGGCTGCAGGATTGCACAGGGTTTTTTCTATTATAGACCGATGCCGATTGAAGAATATGAGCGTGTATTGAAAAAATAAAAATAGGGGAAAGCAGGAGATGAGTATGGAAGATTTGATTTTAATTGTAGATGATGCCCGCTTTGCAAGAAGAATAGAAACAAAAGCTTTGCAGGATGCGGGGTTTGAACACATTGTAGAGGCAAAAACTGCAAAAGAGGCATTGCAGATTTTTGAGGAGCAGGCACCGGAGCTGACATTGCTTGATATTACACTGCCGGATAATTCGGATCTGACACTGCTGCGGACGATGATGAAAATCCGTCCGGAAGCAAAGATTGTCATGAATTCGGCAATCGGCCAGGAACTGATTATTCAGGATGCACTGAAAGCGGGAGCAAGAGATTTTATTACAAAGCCTTTTAAGGAGAAAGAATTTATAGAGAAAATCGTTAAAGTGATGAAGGGGAATTGATAAGGGGGAAAGCAAATGGAATTATTTCAGCGAAACGGACAGTTAGATGAGGACGTTGAAGATATATTGTATGAACTGGGAAATGTCGGCGTAGGAATGGTTAGTACAACGATCGGTTCAATGCTTGGTGTGCGGGCGGAAATCGGTATCCCGGTGATTACAAAAGCAGATATGCATATTGTGGAACAGATTGATAAAAAGCAGACTGAAAAGATAGGAATCTATCTGAATTTTGCTAATACACTTAACGGTGCGGTTCTTTTATTGATGGATATGCAGTTCATTCATCAGATTGTGGAAGTACTGCTGGAACAGCCTGTAGCAGAGCAGAAACTGCTCACAGATGAGGAAAGTGCATCAGCCATTGCAGAATTTGCCAACATTATTGTGGCGTCTTACATGAATGCGATGGGAAGTTATACGGGAATCCGTATTTTTGTGACACCGGTAAGTGTAAAGTTAGGCTATGCGGATGAACTGGTAAAGGATGCGTTGCAGAATTTGAATTTATGCTGCAATGAAGCGATTTGTGTGAATACCGGACTTTCTACAATTGATGCAAATGGCGAGGGACTTAGCGATGTCGGGCATTTTATTATGATGCCGGACGATACGTCAGTGCAAAAAATTATGGAAGCAATTTCTATATAAGGTGGACAAAGCAATGGATGAACAGTTTGAAAAAACAGAAAATTCTATGAGCATTTACTATACTGTAAATAAGATGCTGATTGCATTACACATGGCGTTGCTGGTATTCTTTGTTGTGATGAGGGTCTATGTCATGGCGGCTTTCTGTGTTGCGGGGGTTGTTGTATATATCTTTTCATACCGGCTGCTAGATAATCAGATGAATAAACACTATTACAAGATTACGTATTATGAAATCTGGATATGTGCGGCAGGTTCAGCCTGTATTATGGGACCGGAATACGGCTTCCATCTGGCATTGATTGCGATGCTGCTGCCGGTTGCGCTGTCTGTCAATACAGAAAATTCAGAAGATGATACACGCTTTTTTAAATGTAGTTTTACGAAAAAAGAGGGTATTTTCTTAGTGGCTGCAACAATTATTGTTTATGTCATGATGAAATTGGGAACTTATCATGACAGTTTTTTTGGCAGACATATCATTCCACACAATGCGGTATTACAGGATGTTGTTTTTATTGCCAATACAGCATTTATCATTATATATATTTTTTACTATTTAAGCAGCTATGCGGTATATATTAATAAGAGTGAAGAATTTTTACGGCAGAAAGCCGATTATGATGAACTGACAGGGCTCTATAACAGAAACCGTATCCGTTTCATTTTAGAACACAATTATGCAGCAGCAAAAGAAGGAAATAATCCGTTTGGTGTTGCCATTATGGATATTGATGACTTTAAAAAGATTAATGACGGCTACGGACACAATGCAGGCGACTTTGTGCTAAAGCGCTTTGCGGGTATTGTAGACGGTATTGTAAGAAAATGCGAAGGACAGATTGTTGCCGGAAGATGGGGCGGAGAGGAATTCCTGATTCTGTATTACGGTGAAAATAAAGAAGACTTTTATATGCTCTTAGAGTATATCCGCATGAAGATTTACGAGGCACAGTTTTTATATGACCGTAACAGATTAAGCGTTTCCGTAACAATCGGTATGGCGGCGTTCTCCAAGGATATGTCTTTGGACGAGATTATTAACAACGCGGATATGAAGCTGTATGAAGGTAAAAAGAGCGGTAAGAATAAAGTTATGTAATGATTAAATAAGGGCTGAAATGACATCACGGCGGAACCGTGATGTGAAAACGGAATATCAGAATATTGTGAGAATGGAGTATCAGATGAACAGCGGATATTTTTATGCGATGCTTTCCAGAATGAAATATATTAACCGCTGGGGGCTGATGCGCAATACGAAAAATGAGAATTTAAGCGAGCACAGTCTGGAAACGGCATTTATTGCACATGCATTGGGCATTATTAATAATGAAGTGTTTCATGGCAGTGTGAATGCCGAACATCTGGCAGTGCTTGCAATGTATCATGATGCAACGGAGATTATCACGGGTGATATGCCGACACCGGTCAAGTATTACAGTGAGCAGATCCGCAGGGCATACGGCGAAGTCGAAGATATTGCGGGGCGCGAGCTTTTGACCGCCATACCGGAAGAACTTAGAAGACGTTATGAAGAACCGCTTTTGGAGTCCTCATGGAATGAGGAAGATTACCGCTTTGTCAAAGCAGCGGATAAATTATCTGCATGGTTAAAATGTATTGAGGAACGAAAAATGGGCAATACCGATTTTTGCGATGCAGAGCGTACAATTCAAAACGAATTGGTAAAAATGCAGCTTCCCGAAGCAGATTATTTCTGCAAACATTTTATTCCGGCATATACAGAAACGATTGACCGGTCGGGAAATGCAACAATGAATGGAGAATAAATGTGGAAAAATCAGTATTTATAGCGGAAAAGCCGAGCGTTGCGCAGGAGTTTGCCAAAGCCCTGCATGTGGACTTTAAAAGAAGGGACGGCTTTTTGGAATCAGAACAGTATATTGTGACATGGTGTGTCGGACATCTTGTGACAATGAGCTATCCTGATAAGTATGATGAACGTTTAAAACGCTGGAGTTTTGACACACTGCCGTTTTTGCCGAAGGAATTCAAATACGAAGTAATTCCTGCGGTGGAAAAGCAGTTTCAGATTGTAAAGGGTCTGCTGACCCGTGAAGACGTCGAGACGATATATGTATGCACCGACTCAGGACGGGAAGGAGAGTACATATATCGTCTTGTTGAACGTATGGCAGGTGTTAAGGATAAAGAGGAAAAACGTGTCTGGATTGATTCCCAGACAGAAGAGGAAATTTTAAAAGGAATCGAAACGGCAAAAGATCTGTCAGAATATGATAATCTCTGTGAAGCCGCTTATCTGCGGGCAAAGGAAGATTATCTCATGGGGATTAATTTTTCAAGGGTACTGACGTTAAAATATGGCAGAAACATTTCCAACTATCTAAAGATGGACCGCGCCGTGGTATCGGTCGGCCGTGTAATGACCTGCGTGCTGGGCATGGTAGTGCGCCGTGAACGGGAAATCCGCGCATTTGTAAAGACACCGTTTTTTAAAGTAATCGGAAAAACAACGAATTTTGATGCAGAGTGGCGTGTCTGTGAACAGAGTAAATATTATAACACACCGTATTTATATAAGGATAACGGATTTGTTGATAAAGAGAAAGCACAGGAGCTTGTTACATTTTTGTCAGACCCGCTTCCGGCACAGGCAGTCATTGAAAAAATAGAGCGGAAAAAAGAAACGAAAAATCCGCCGCTGTTATTTAATCTTGCCGAAATTCAGAATGAATGTGCGAAGCAGTTTAAAATTAGTCCTGACGAAACGTTGAATATTATTCAGGAGCTGTATGAAAAGAAGCTGGTAACGTATCCGAGAACCGATGCCAGAGTGCTTTCAACGGCAGTCTGTAAAGAGATTTATAAAAATATCGGCGGTTTGAAAAATTATCAGCCTGTCGCGGAATTTGCAGGAGAAGTTTTAGAAAAGCAGCTGCATAAAAATATTGCAAAAACGCGATACTGTGATGATAAGAAAATTACCGACCACTATGCCATTATCCCGACCGGGCAGGGGCTTTCTAATTTAAACCGTCTGTCACAGACGGCAGTGCGTACATATGAATTGATTGTACGCCGTTTTTTAAGTATATTTTATCCGGCGGCGCAGTACAGTAGAGTAAGCATTACTTCCAAATGCAAAGAGGAAGCATTTTATGCAACCTTTAAAGTGCTGACAGATGAGGGCTTTTTAAAGATTGCAAAGACCTCATTTTCAAAGTCGTCTAAAGAGGATGAAGATGGAAAATGTACCCGGGAAGTCTTAGAGCCATTGAAAAAATATAAAAAAGGCGATATGATAGATTTTAATGGCTTTGAAATCAAAGAGGGTGAAACCTCGCCGCCGAAACGATATAATTCCGGTTCTATGATTCTTGCAATGGAAAATGCAGGACAGTTGATTGAGGACGAGGAACTGCGTGCGCAGATTAAGGGAAGCGGTATCGGAACCAGTGCTACAAGAGCAGAAATTTTAAAAAAATTAAATACCATAAAATATATTTCTACGAACAAAAAGACACAGGTTATCACACCGACATTACTTGGCGAAATTATTTACGATGTGGTGGAATGTTCCATGAAGCAGCTTTTAAATCCGGAGCTGACGGCAAGCTGGGAAAAGGGACTGACCTATGTCGCAGAGGGCAGTATCACCTCACAGGAATATATGGATAAACTCGAAGGCTTTGTAGGAAGAAGAACACAGGCAGTAATGGGACTCAACAATCAAAGACAGCTGATCATGATGTTTGATGAGTCTGCGAAAAATTATAAGTAACAGAAAGGATTGGAAACAATGTGTGGAATTGTTGGCTATGTAGGTGACAGGGACTGCGCGGATGTATTAGTGGATGCGCTGTCAAAACTGGAATACAGAGGATATGATTCGGCAGGAATTGCTGTCGTTGAAAAAGGAGTTATTAAGGTTGAAAAATGCAAGGGACGTCTTGCTAATTTAGTTGATAAAATGGCAGTAGACGGGAAACCGCAGGGACATTGCGGTATCGGACATACCCGCTGGGCAACCCACGGAGAACCGTCTGATATTAATTCCCATCCGCACGGCAATAAGCGTGTTTCAATTGTACATAACGGTATTATTGAAAATTACAAGCAGATTAAGGACTTTCTGATTGAAGAAGGCTACAGCTTTGTGAGTGAAACGGATACGGAAACCGTAGCAAAGCTGTTAGATTACTATTATGTTGATGACCCGGTTGACACCATTATTAAGGTGCTTGCCGAAATTAAAGGCTCTTATGCACTCGGCATTATGTTCCGTGATTATCCGGATACGGTATTTGCCGTGCGTAAAGAGAGTCCATTAATTGTCGGTGTCGGTGAAAATGAGAATTTTCTCGCGTCTGATGTACCTGCGATTATTAAGTACACCAGGGACTATTATCTTTTAGAGGCAAATGAAATTGCCGTGGTAAAAAAAGACAGTGTCCAGATTTATGATATGCACAAAGAACCGGTGCATAAAGAAATTAATACGGCAGACTGGGATGTCGATGCGGCTGAAAAGGGCGGATATGAACATTTTATGCTCAAGGAAATCCATGAACAGCCGGCGGCAGTCAGAGATACGGTCAGCCCCCGTATTATAAACGGTATGCCGGACTTGTCACAGGACGGCGTTGATATGCAGAAGTTAAAGGATTACCGTCAGATTTTCATTGTTGCCTGTGGTACGGCGATGCATGCCGGTATGGTGGGCAAGTACGTGATTGAAAAGCTTGCAAGAAAACCGGTGATAGTTGATATTGCATCGGAATTCCGCTACCGTGATCCGATTATCACAAAGGACGATCTGATGATTGTGATTTCACAGTCCGGTGAAACGGCAGATACCATGGCAGTACTGCGTCTTGCAAAAGAAGTCGGTGCGGCAACACTGGCAGTTGTCAATGTGGTCGGTTCTTCAATTGCAAGAGAAGCCGATATGGTCATCTATACCCATGCCGGTCCTGAAATTTCCGTGGCTTCAACCAAAGCCTATATGGTACAGATTTCGGTGATGTATCTGCTGGCATTTGAACTGGCATATGCAAACGGTACAATTGACAAGGAAAGGTGCATGGAACTGACGGCACAGCTTGGTCAGATGCCGGATATTATCAGAGAAACGCTGGAATTAAAGGATACCTGTTCCTTTGTGGCTTCAAAGCTTGTCAATGCAGAAAGTCTGTTATATATCGGACGGGGACTGGACTATGCACTGAGTATGGAAGGCTCTTTAAAATTAAAAGAGATTTCATATATTCATTCTGAGTCCTATGCAGCAGGTGAATTAAAGCACGGGACAATTTCACTGATTACGGAGGGAATGCCGGTGATTGCCGTGGCAACGCAGAAAAAGCTGATTGAAAAAACGGTAAGTAATATCCGTGAAGTCAAAGCCCGCGGTGCGATGGTTATCTTGATTTGCGACAACAGTATTGAAGTGGGAGAAGGTGTGGCAGACTACATTATCCGTCTTCCGCAGACCGACGAACAGCTTATGCCGATGGCAGCGGCAGCTCCGTTACAGCTGATTGCTTATTATACCTCTGTTTTAAAGGGCAATGATGTAGATAAGCCGAGAAACCTTGCAAAATCGGTTACGGTAGAATAAAAAGGAAAGGCGGAAAATTTCATGAACGAACAGATTACAATTTCTGCACTTTATGACTTAAACGAAACAATCGCCGCAGACATTTTTAAGGATTGTACTTATCCGTGGGAAGTGCTTGCAAAAATTGGTGATTTTATCAAAGAACTGGGAAAGACCCTGCCGGAGGATGAATACGAACAGCGGGCAGAAGATGTCTGGGTTGCAAAGAGTGCAACTGTTTATCCGACAGCGTATATTAACGGTCCGTGTATTATCGGCAAAGATGCGGAGGTACGTCACTGCGCATTTATCCGCGGCAAGGCAATTGTCGGAGAGGGCGCTGTTGTCGGCAATTCGACAGAATTAAAAAATGTGATTTTATTTAATAAAGTACAGGTGCCGCATTATAACTATGTGGGCGATTCCATTTTGGGATATAAGGCACACATGGGCGCCGGTTCGATTACATCCAATGTCAAGTCCGATAAAAAGCTGATTACAATAAAGGCACCGGATATGCCAATCGATACCGGAATCAAAAAAATCGGTGCATTTTTAGGAGATGGTGTAGAAGTTGGCTGTGGAAGCGTATTAAATCCGGGTACGATTGTTGGCAGAAACAGCAACATTTACCCGCTTTCGAGTGTGCGTGGCTTTGTACCGGCGGGAAGCATTTATAAGAATAAGACGGAAATCGTCGAAAAAAATCAATAAAGCACATTGACTAATTACAGAGATTGTGAGAAAATAAGCAAAGTACGAATAAAGTAAGTACTGTATATTTGCTTTAAGTTACGAAAGGAGTATGAAAATGATTTATACACAAGAAGTAGAAAATATGTGTCCAGTAGCACAGGGCGTTCATCATGGCGCAGCCCCGGTTCCTACAGAAGGAAAATGGGTACAGAACAAGGAAGTTAAGGATATTTCAGGCTTTACACACGGTGTAGGCTGGTGTGCACCACAGCAGGGTGCATGTAAGCTCACTCTGAATGTAAAGGAAGGTATCATTCAGGAAGCACTCGTTGAAACAATCGGATGTTCAGGTATGACACATTCAGCAGCGATGGCAGCTGAAATTCTTCCGGGCCTCACAGTAATGGAAGCTTTAAATACTGACCTTGTATGTGATGCAATTAACACAGCAATGAGAGAACTTTTCTTACAGATCGTATACGGAAGAACTCAGAGTGCATTCTCTGAAGACGGTCTTGCAGTTGGTGCAGGTCTTGAAGATTTAGGTAAGGGACTTCGTTCTCAGGTTGGTACAATGTACGGTACATTAAAGAAGGGACCTCGTTATCTTGAGATGGCAGAAGGTTATGTAACAGGTATCGCTCTTGACAAGGATAACCAGATTATTGGTTACAAGTTCGTAAGTCTTGGAAAGATGACAGATTTCATCAAGAAGGGTGATGATCCGAACACAGCTTATGAAAAAGCAAGTGGACAGTACGGCAGAGTTGCTGACGCTGTAAAGATTATTGACCCAAGAACAGACGAAGAAGTAAAGTAAGGAGGAGATACGACAATGGCTTTATTTGAATCATATGAAAGAAGAGTAGATAAGATTAACTCCGTATTGAACAGCTATGGCATTTCTTCTATTGAAGAAGCAGAAAAGATTACTAAGGATGCAGGCTTAGATGTATACAATATGGTAAAGGGCATTCAGCCGATTTGTTTTGAAAATGCATGCTGGGCATACACAGTAGGTGCAGCAATCGCAATCAAGAAGGGTGCAAGAAAGGCTTCTGAAGCAGCTGCTGCTTTAGGTGAAGGTCTTCAGGCATTCTGTATTCCGGGTTCTGTAGCTGACCAGCGTAAGGTTGGTTTAGGACATGGTAACTTAGGTAAGATGCTTCTTGAAGAAGATACAGAATGTTTCGCATTCTTAGCAGGTCATGAATCATTTGCCGCTGCCGAAGGTGCTATCGGTATCGCAGAAAAGGCAAACAAGGTTCGTAAAAAGCCTTTAAGAGTTATCTTAAACGGTCTTGGTAAGGACGCTGCAAAGATTATCTCAAGAATCAACGGATTTACATTTGTTGAAACAGAAATGGATTACAAGACAGGCGAAGTTAAGGAGATTTCCAGAACAGCTTACTCTGACGGACTCCGTTCTAAGGTAAACTGCTACGGTGCAAACGATGTAACAGAAGGTGTTGCAATCATGTGGAAGGAAAATGTTGATATCTCTATCACAGGTAACTCAACAAACCCTACAAGATTCCAGCATCCGGTTGCAGGTACATATAAGAAGGAAAGATTAGAAGCCGGCAAGAAGTATTTCTCAGTTGCTTCAGGCGGTGGTACAGGACGTACACTTCACCCGGATAACATGGCAGCTGGTCCTGCTTCTTACGGTATGACAGATACTATGGGACGTATGCACTCAGATGCACAGTTCGCTGGTTCTTCATCAGTTCCTGCTCACGTAGAAATGATGGGTCTTATCGGTATGGGTAACAACCCAATGGTTGGTGCTACAGTTGCAGTTGCAGTTGCTATCCAGGAAGCTGCTGACAACGGTAAGTTCTAATTAAAAACAATTCGTCAGGAATTAAAATCTAATAAAACCGCTTAACGTGGAGTTTACAGGGTAAATCAGATTCGATGTAATTCGGTTTGATTTATCCTGTTTTTTACTTTATAGGAAATTAAATAGGATAATTACATCAGCATAAAATGATGAACAGATGGTATTTGGACAGCTCGACACCGATGAGAGTGCAATCTGGAGCCTTTTGCTGGCAAACGGCTATTTAAAACCGGATGCCATAGAGTACAGAGGAGATATTGAAGCGGTAAATTATTATATGAATAAAGTTGCATCAGAAATATTCAGCTTTTTTGATGTTGGGGGAAAACAGGTGAAAGTGAGCCGGAAAGATTTTATTACGGTTTCGTTCTGGGACTTATGGCTGAGCAGTCAGAAAGCTATGAAATCCGTTCCAACCGGGAAAGCGGGTTTGGAAGATATGATGCAGAGCTTATTGCAAGGGGCATTTCAAAGGAAAGAATAAAACATTATGGATTTGCGTTTGAAGGAAAAAATGTACTTATTGCACAAGCATAGAATATCAGTTGCAGTACAAAAATACTCTGGACAGAATAGGAGAAAGAAATGAATTTTTTTGTAACAAAAATCGTTGAAGATTCGGATGTGACGTATAACCTGACCGTGGCGGGATATGTGGCACTGGCGGCAGTGATGCTGGTCGTATTTGCGACAGGCTGTATGTTTCGGGACAAAAATAAAAAAATGGATGCAAAGCAGATTGCATTCTGCGCCATGGCAATGGCACTTGCAGTTGTTACGTCCATGTTTAAAATTATTGATATGCCAATGGGTGGTTCGGTGACATTGTTTAGTATGCTGTTTATCGTGCTGACAGGCTATTGGTTCGGTGTCAGAACCGGTATTACAACGGCAGTGGCATACGGCATTTTGCAGTTACTGATTAATCCGTACATTATCAGTATCTGGCAGATGTTAATGGACTATATTTTTGCATTTGGCGCATTAGGACTTGCCGGATTATTTTCCAATAAGAAAAAGGGTCTGATAAAGGGATATATTGCCGGTATTTTAGGACGGTACTTTTTCTCATTTTTATCCGGATGGATATTCTTTGCCGTGTATACACCAGATTTTTTTAACAGTGCCATCTTATATTCGCTGGCATACAACGGTGCTTATATCGGGCTGGAAGCAGCAATTACATTAATTGTGCTGGCACTTCCGCCGGTCAATGAGGCAATGCAGGCAGTAAAAAAGCTGGTTTGTGAGGCGTAAAACCAGTAATTATATAATATATTTGTTCCAAACCAATAATGCAAAATAAAAAAAATTGCCTTGACTCTACAACCGTTATAGAGTTTATACTGTGTAAGCAATAAATGTAAAATACAAAAAGTGCAAAAATGATATGGAAATGAGGAAACATAGGATATGGAACAGGATTTAACAACGGGCAGTGTTTTCAAACGCATTGTATATTTTTCACTGCCGTACTTATTGTCTTATTTTTTACAGACATTATACGGTATGGCGGATTTGTTTATAACAGGGCAGTTTTACGGAGTGGATACGATTACAGCCGTATCAAACGGCAGTCAGATCATGCACATGATGACGGTCATTATTGTGGGGCTGGCAATGGGCACAACGGTTACAATCGGGCACAGCGTGGGCGCAAAATGCATGGAGCAGGCAGAAAAAATCATCGGCAATACCATTACGCTTTTTATGGGAATTGCCGTTGCATTTACCGTCATACTGGTTGTACTGGTAAAGCCGATAGTGGTTCTGATAGCAACACCGCAGGAAGCAGTGGCGGGAACAAGCATATATCTTTTAATCTGTTTTATCGGGATTCCGTTTATTACCGCTTATAATATTATCAGTTCGATTTTCAGGGGATTGGGCGATTCCAAAAGCCCGATGTATTTTATTGGAATTGCCTGTGTGATGAATATTGCATTGGATTACCTGTTTATGGGTGCATTTCATATGGGTGCGGCAGGCGCAGCACTTGGAACGGTCTGCGCGCAGACGTTTAGTGTACTGGTGGCATTATGGGTAATCCGCAGAAGAAAAACAGGCATTTCTTTAAAGAAAAGTGACTTTAAAATCGAAACAGCAGTTATCGGGCAGGTATTAAAAATTGGGATTCCGGTGGCACTGCAGGACGGTTTTATACAGGTTGCATTTATGATTATTACGGTGATTGCCAATTCCAGAGGTGTATCCGATGCGGCGGCAGTCGGCGTTGTTGAAAAAGTAATCAGTGCTTTATTTATTGTTCCGTCATCAATGCTTGCGACAGTATCTGCGCTTTCCGCACAGAATCTCGGTGCGGGAAAAGAAAAGCGTGCAACGGATACCCTGCACTATGCAACGGTCATTACGACAATATATGGCATGATTGTTGCCGTGCTTATACAGTTTATCGCGGAAAATGTAGTTGGTATTTTTACATCGGATACGACCGTAGTTACCATGGGAAGTGCCTATATCCGTTCCTATATCTGGGATTGCATCTTTGCGGGAATCCATTTCAGCTTCAGCGGCTATTTTGCGGCATGTGGAAAGTCCTATATCGGATTTCTGCACAATATAATTTCGATTACATTTGTGCGTGTTCCGGGTTCGTATCTGGCATCGAAATATTTTACCGATACGCTGTATCCAATGGGACTTGCGGCACCGGCGGGGTCACTGGTATCCGTGGCAATTTGTGTGACTGCATTTATATTGTTAAAGAGAAAAAGCCGTGTGGCACAGACAGCATGAACCAGGATGGAAAATCGTTCAATAGGTGAAGTGGCGAAAGAGTGCAAAATTACACATCGGTTAAAACGCATTTTCGTCGGCATCGTGATTGCAAAAGAACAGTCGCTGATATAAAACTGACCATAAAGCCGCGACTATCTGGCTATAAAAGATAAAGCTGAAATGAGTATTTACGAAAAGACCAATGTCCGTTATTCTATTATGTAAATGAATTACGGGAAGGAATGGACAATAATATGAGTAGTAGTACAAATGCAGTAAAAAGAGAAAGTATCCATCTGAGTATGACGGATTTTTGTATGACGGCGGTGTGTATGGCACTGACCTGTATCGCAACCATGCTGATTCAGATACCGATTCCACTGGGATATGCACATCTTGGCGACAGTGTGATTTTAATAACCGCTTATTTATTCGGACCGGTGGTTGGAGCACTTGCAGGCGGTATCGGCTCGGCAATGGCAGATATTCTGACAGGATATCCGGTGTGGGCAGTACCGACACTTCTGATAAAGACAATAATGCCGCTCATTGCCTGCTATATTTTTCAGAATAAGGTTTCAAGAAAGCCGGTTATATCGGTGCGTGTTCTTGTGGGAGCAGTTGTGACACTGCTGTTTATGACAGCAGGATATGTATTTTTCGGCGGAATCCTGTACGGAAGCTGGGCATTAGGACTGGCATCAGCACCGGGACTGCTGTTAAAATCCGTTGTCAACCTTATTGTATTTATAGTTGTAGGCACAGGCTTATCAAAAGTTGTAAAAAACAGATAAAATGAAAGAAGAAAATGAGTCTTGTTGAAATACATACAGAGTATTTCAACAAGGCTCATTTTGCGTTATCAGCAAAAGCAGCCCGTAAAATATTGAAAAATTTGTATAAATATTTTCTGAAAATAATTTGCCCCACATACGTATTGTGCTATAATGTGCGTAAGCAATGAGCCGTGCCAGACGGAAGCGGAAAAAAGAGCTGTGCTTGCACAAAGCTCTTTTAGACGCATTCGTCTGATAGGGCGAATGCCCGACAGTGCAGGGGCGCGAAGCGTTCCTGCACATGCACGGCGAAAGAGAGCCGAAGGGAAGCGGAAAAAAGAGCTGTGCTTGCACAAAGCTCTTTTAGACGCATTCGTCTGATAGGGCGAATGCCCGACAGAGAGAGGAAATATACGAATGTTGAAGGTTTATTATTGTAAAAATTGCAATAAAATATTTTATCTACAGCGGGAAACGGATATTTCCTGCAAAATCTGTTCAGAACCGATGATAAAACTCAGCAAGCCTTATGAAGAATACACACGGCTCGACGAAGAAGAACGTAAAGAATTTATCGGACAGGACATTCAAAAACATATTCAATCAGATATACGGAAGGGGGATTAAAGCGGTGTCGGAAGTCAGGTTAATGCTTGGAAACGAAGCGATTGCAAGAGGAGCTTATGAAGCGGGGGTAAAGGTTTCGGCGGCATATCCGGGAACACCGAGTACAGAGATTAATGAAAGTCTTGCGCAGTATCGTGAGGTATACTGCGAGTGGTCGTCCAATGAAAAGACTGCACTGGAAACGGCAATCGGCGCGTCGCTTTCGGGTGTGCGTGCTATGGCCTCCATGAAGCAGGTCGGAGTCAATGTTGCCAGTGACCCGCTTTATACGGCAGCGTATATGGGGGTAAACGGTGGACTGGTGCTGGTAGCGGCAGATGATCCGGGAATTTACAGTTCGCAGAATGAACAAGATACGCGTTGTATTGCAAAAGCGGCACAGATACCGGTATTGGAGCCTGCAGACTGCTGTGAGGCTAAGGCATTTATGAAAAAAGCATTTGAATACAGTGAACAGTACGATACGCCGGTAATTTTACATACAACCACAAGACTTTCACACTCCAGAGAACCGGTTACGGAAGAACCACGCATTGCGAATACAGAAAAGCCCTATGTGAAAAATGCGGCAAAGAATGTTATGCTTCCGGGTTTTGCCCGCAAACGGCATATATTTGTTGAAGAACGCATGGAACAGCTGGAGCGGGAGTGCTCTGATTTTGACATCAATACCATAGAATATCAGGACACAGATATCGGTATTATTACAGGCGGCATAGCCTATCAGTACGTCAAGGAAGCCATGCCGCAGGCTTCGGTTTTAAAGCTGGGTATTGTCAATCCGCTGCCGAAAGACCTGATTACTGCATTTGCAAAAAAGGTAAAGCAGCTTTATATTGTAGAAGAATTAGAACCGGTGATACAGGAAAAGGTGCAGTCGTGGGGAATTGTCTGTCAGGGGAAGGAACTTTTTGCACGGCACGGAGAATACAGTGTGAATCTGATTCGCCACGGCATTTTAAATGAACCGTTAAAAGAAGATATAGCAGGAGATTTGATGCGCAGACCACCGGCTTTTTGTCCGGGTTGTCCGCACAGGGCAGTTTTTTCACTGTTAAAGCAGATGAATTATCATGTGGCGGGGGATATCGGCTGTTATACGCTCGGAGCACTTCCGCCGTTTGAAGTGATAGATGACGTGGTGTGTATGGGTGCGGGAATTTCAACCCTGCACGGCATGGAAAAGGCAAAGGGCAGTGCGTATATCAAAGACTGGGTTGCAGTAATTGGGGATTCAACTTTTATGCACACAGGAATAAACGGTCTGATAAATATGGTGTACAATAAAGGCACAGGCACAGTGATTATACTGGATAACGGTACAACAGCAATGACCGGACATCAGGACCATGCCTCTTCGGGTGCAACGCTTCAACAGGGCGAGGTTATGCCGATTTCTATTGCAAAATTATGCCGCTCACTGGGTATTTTGGATGTTTACGAGGTCAATGCGTTTGATACAAAGAAAATGAAGGAACTGCTGTTGGAAGCAGTTCCGCGGAAAAGTGTTACGGTTATTATTGCACAGGCACCGTGTGTATTAAGAAAGAGGCACAGAGAATGATAAAAAATGTTATAATTGCAGGAGTAGGCGGCCAGGGTACGATCTTTGCAGGAAAGATACTTGGTACAATGGCATATCAGACAGGGCTGCATGTGAAAATATCGGAAATTCATGGAATGTCCCAGCGGGGCGGAAGTGTTGTAACACAGGTGCGCTTCGGGAAACATGTATATGCACCGCTTGCACAAGCTGGAGAGGTTGATGTACTGATTGCAATGGAAGAACTGGAAGCTCTGCGGTACGCATCATATTTAAAAGAAAATGGAATTTTGCTGATGTGTAACTGCCGGATTGAACCGACAGCATCAGACGGCGGTATATATCCGCAGAGTATCCGCACACAGCTTGAACAGAAATACCACGTATATTATATGGAAGAAATTCCACTCCGGGATAAGACATTAAACGTCCGTATGGTCGGTGCGGCAGCAGGATGCCTTGGATTTTCAAGGGAGGACGGAATAAAGGCACTGGAACAGAATGTAGCAGCCGAATTTTTAGAGAAAGATAAGAAAGCATTTCTTGAGGGCTGGGAGTTTTATGAGCAGACACAAAAATCGCCTGCGGAATGGAGAGTAGTATGCACAACGAATTGACGAAAAATGATATAAAAAAAATGGAAGATGAAATTGAGTACCGTGTACAGGTTGTCAGAAAACAGGCTTTGGAGGATGTAAAAGAGGCGAGAGCGCATGGGGATTTAAGTGAAAATTTTGAATACCATGCCGCTAAAAAATTTAAAAACCAGAATGAAAGCCGTATCCGATATTTGCAGAGAATGATTAAATCTGCGGTTGTCATTTCCGATGAATCGGCAGAAGATGAGGCAGGGGTCAATAATACGGTTGAAATCTATTATGAAGACGATGGCTCGACAGAAACAATTAAGCTGGTTACAACGGTGCGCGGCGATTCGCTGGAAGGCTATATCAGCATTGAATGTCCGCTGGGAAAGGCACTGCTCGGACATAAGGTCGGTGACCGTGTACTCGTAGAGGTGAATGACCATATCAGCTATTATGTTGTGATAAAGTCGATTCAGAAAACAGATGATTCGGGGGATAAAATCCAGAGTTATTAAAAGAAAGCAAAAGAAAGGATGAGGCAGGAGATTGGAATTTCACAAAGCACAGTTAGAGGCAATCCGGCATTTTAACGGACCGTGTATTACGCTGGCAGGGCCGGGAAGTGGAAAAACCACTGTATTAACATACCGCATTTTAAATCTGATTGAAAAATGCGTTGTTGCGCCGGAGCATATTTTAGTGATTACTTTTACGAGGGCGGCGGCAACAGAGATGAAGGAACGATTTTTGAAATTGTCGGATAACCGGTATTCGGGTGTCTGCTTTCAGACGTTCCATAGCTTCTTTTTTATGATTTTAAGAAAAGCATACGGATACCGTGCAGATAACATTATTACACAGCAGGAGCAGACACGGTTTTTTAAAAATATTTTAAATGAGTATGAACTGGAAATTACAGATACCATGGAACTGATTCGGCACGCTACGGCGTGGATTAGCAATGTAAAGAGGAGTGGGAAAAGCCCGGATACACAGCCGGTGGCAGCTGCGGGAATCTGCCCGCAGGAGATTCTTTGTGAAATCTATCACAAATATCAACAATATCTTACGGCAAAGCGGCTGATTGATTTTGAAGATATGACAGTGTATTGTTATGACCTGTTTTCACAGCGGAAAGATATTTTGTGGCAGTGGCAGGAACAGTATCAATATATTTTAGTGGATGAATTTCAGGATATTGATGCACAGCAGTTTCAGACGTTGCAGTTACTGGCAGACAGATACCGCAATCTTTTTATCGTTGGTGACGATGACCAGAGTATTTACGGATTCCGCGGAGCCTGTCCGGATTATATGCAGGAATTTAAAAAGATTTATCCTGAAGCGGTTCAGATCAATCTGTGTGTGAATTACCGGTGCAGGGCTCCGATTGTGGCGGCGGCAAAATCTGTGATTGCACACAATAAAAACCGTTATGAAAAAGATATTGTGGCGGCGCAGACCGGGTACGGAATGCAGACCGCGTGTGTTGTCGTCAAAGAGTTTGAAAGTACAGAAAAACAGAATCAGTTTCTGGCAGAACAAATCTTAAAACATTCAAAGCAGGGGAAATTTTCCGATATTGCCGTACTGGTGCGGACAAATACCGGGGCACAGGATTTTCTACAGACATTTCTGCAATATAAAATTCCATTTACAATTAAAGAGCATTTCTTAAATCCGTTTGAACACTGGATTGCACAGGATATTCTGGCATATATTCATCTGGCAATGGGAAGCCGTGAAAGAAAATATTTTTTTCGTATTATCAACCGTCCGGTGAGGTATTTATCCAGAGAAGCATTTGCGGATACAGTAGTTGATTTTGAAAGGGCAAAAGCTTTTTATGCAGAAAAAAGTGCGCTGAAAGACCGGGTAGAACAGTTGGAAGATGATATTTTAATCTTGTCAAAATTTTCACCGTTTGCCGCAGTCAATTATATACGAAAGGCCATTGGATACGAGGACTACATCCGCCAGTATGCAGATGAAAAAAAGCAGGATAAAGCATCACTTTATGAAATACTGGACGAGATTTCACAAAGCACAAAAACGTGTCGGACTTTTCCGGAGTGGTTTGAATACATTAAAGCATATACAGAGCAGTTGCAGAATAAAAAGCCGGATAATGCAGGTGGCGACAGAGGCGGAAACAGCATGGACAGTGTCACCGTCAGCACCATGCACGCCTCAAAGGGGCTGGAGTATAAAAAAGTTTTTCTTGTCGGTTTAAATGAGGGAAATGTGCCGTACCATAAGGCGGTACTGGAAAAGGAACTTGAAGAAGAACGCAGAATGTTTTACGTAGCAATGACAAGGGCAAAGGAAGAACTGCATTTATATTTTCCAAGGGAGCGCGCAAGAAAAGCACAGAAAATATCCCGCTTCTTACAGGAAATAGACAGAAGCAGTGCCGTATGGGAACTGATTGAGGATAAATAAAAAATCCCGACGGAAGTAAATATCAACTGCCGCCGGGATGATTTTCAGGGATGAAGCGTTTTAGGCTTCTTCGTTTTCTTCGTCTTCCTGTGCATATAAATCTTCATATTCCATCGCATCTAATTCTTCATCAAAAGCTTCGGAAACTAGTTCGTATTCTTCGTCGGATTCGATGTTTAAAAGCGAAGGCTCCCGGCCGTCATTTTCAACATAACGGTACAGATAAACTTCGTCCTGTTCGGCGGCTTCGCCTTCTAACGGAAGCAGGGCAATATAATCATTTTCACCGGCAGGGAAAATGCGGATAATCGCACATTCACATTCAGTTCCGTCATCTAAAGAAAGGGTTACGGTATTATATTCACTATTGTTTGTCTGTTCTGACATAAAAATCTCCATTCTGCCGTAGATACGGCTTTTTATTAAAGTATACAGTTCATTAAAACTTTAGCAGAAGAAGCAAAAAAAAGCAACTGCAATAAAGAATATTAAGCAAAAAGATGGAATTTTTTATATATTAAAAAAATTATTGCGCAAACGGATAAATTGTTGTATAGTAGCAGTAAATAAATAACGATGTCAATGGGGACAATTTTAAAGGCGGTATATTATTTAAACCATACTTTAGAATTGTCCTTTTTATGTATTTTATATACAAAGACTTGAGAAATAAATGTCGTAAAAACGACGGAATGGAGAGCAAGATGGATAAGATTGATAAAAAACTCATTACATTATTACAGCAGAATGCGAGAATGCCGTTAAAGGCACTTGCCGAAAAGGTGTTTTTATCATCACCGGCGGTTTCTGCAAGAATTGAGCGTCTGGAGAAGGAAGAAATTATTGAGGGATATGAAGTTAAGATTAACCAGTTAAAGCTTGGCTACCATATTACGGCATTTATTAATCTGGAGGTTGCGCCGGTGCAGAAGCCGGAGTTTTATCCGTTTATTAAATCCTGTCCGAATGTGGTGGAGTGTAACTGTGTTACAGGGACGTATTCTATGCTGTTAAAGGTGGTGTTCCCAAGCACAATGGAGCTGGATACGTTTATCGGACAGCTTCAGAAATTCGGCAGAACCAGTACACAGATTGTCTTCTCGACACCGGTTGCACCAAGAGGAATTGATGTCAATGCGGAAATGCCGGCAGACGAATAATTTATAAGAAAAGAATGAAAAAGTATGAAAAAACTGGCATTGTGTTGCGGCAATGGCAGTTTTTTTGTTATACTCATCACAGTTGAATTAAAAAACGGAGGGTATAAAAATGGGTATGAATTACCAGAAAAAAGCAAAAGAAATTATGGATAATGTTTCCAAGGTGATTGTAGGAAAGGAAGACGTGACAAAACTGGTTCTGACAAGCCTGATTGCAGGGGGACATGTCCTGCTTGAAGATGTTCCGGGAACCGGAAAGACAATGCTTGCAAAGACCGTTGCAAAGTCTGTCGATGCACAGTTTAGCCGGATTCAGTTTACACCGGATTTACTGCCGTCAGATGTAACGGGAATTAATTATTACAACCAGAAAGCCGGTGAATTTGTTTTCCGCAAAGGACCTGTATTTGCCAACATTTTGCTGGCGGACGAGATTAACCGTGCAACGCCGCGTACACAGTCGGCACTGCTTGAATGTATGGAGGAACATCAGGTGACGGTGGATTCCGATACGTACCGGTTAGAAGAACCGTTTTTAGTAATCGCAACGCAGAATCCGATTGAAACAGCGGGTACATATCAGCTTCCCGAAGCACAGCTTGACCGTTTTCTGATGAAAATCTGTATGGGATACCCGGAAAAGGACGGAGAAATTGAGATTTTAAACCGTTTCTTAAAGGCAAGTCCGCTTACATCAGTGGAGAGTGTATGCAGTAAGGAAGAAGTCCTTAAAATGCAGCAGGAAGCAAAAGAGGTGTATGTACATCCGTCTCTTATGGGCTATATTGTAGATATTGCAGCGGCAACAAGAAAACACAGCAGTGTGGCAATCGGTGTCAGTCCGAGAGGAACGCTTACCATGGTCAATGCCGCACGCGCATTTGCATATATTGAAGGACGGGAATATATTGTGCCGGAAGACATCCGCATACTCGCAGAACCGGTCTTTGCACACAGACTGGTATTAAGACACGGACTGACTTATCAGGACAACAGAAATGCACTTATGCAGACAATTATGGAATCGGTAGAAGTACCAACCGAAGACTGGGGTAAATAATGGTAGTATTGATAATGCTGATTGGGGCAGGTCTGGTGTACTGGGCAGTCGGGCAGCTGTATGCGCGTTATTGGAATAAGGGGCTGTCCGTGGAAATCCGTTTTTCATCAGACCATGCTGTAAAAGGCGATGAAATTGAATTGATTGAAACCGTGGCAAACAGAAAATATCTGCCACTGCCGTATATTTATGTGAAATTTCAGACGGATAAAAGCCTGTTTTTTTTAGGAAAGGATGGAAGCAATGCGGTATCGGATAAGGCATACCGCAATGACGTCTTTTCATTAATGAATTATCAGCAGGCGGTACGGCGGATTCCGCTTCGCTGTACGAAAAGAGGCATATACCGTATCCGTAATGTGCAAATGGTGTCTACCGGTGCATTTATGGGAGATGTGCTTGCTGCGGAGTCAGCGCAGGATGCTGTCATTACCGTTTATCCGAAAACAGCAGACACGGATAGGCTGGCAGTGCCGTTTTTTCAGATGATGGGCACGGTGGAGCGCAATAAATATCTGTATGAAGACCATTTTATGTTTCGTGGAATCAGGGAGTATCAAAGCTACGATTCCATGAATCAGGTCAACTGGACGGCAACCGCCAAAAGCGGGCAGCTCATGGTCAACCAGTACAATGAAAGCACCTGCCAGCAGGTTTGCATTTTGTTAAATGTTGAGCCGGAGGGCATGATTCCAAAGGAAAAATTATCGGAGGAGAGCATTTCCATTGCATCAGGACTGGCGCAGATGTTTATCGAACAGGGCATACAGGTATCGTTATTGAGCAATGCAAGAAACGGCGAAACGGGGGAAGAAGCAGCTGTTTACGGCGCAAGCGGTCTGGCACATTTAAACAATGTGAATACGGTGCTTGCGGGACTTGATTTAAGCCTTTCTGTGAGGGAGTTTAAGGATATTTTAAATGAAATGCAAAACGGTGTGTACGGTGAGGATTACAGGGCGGTGCTGGGTAGTACGAATATGACGTATATTATGATTTCGCAGAACCGTCGTGAAAATTTAAAAGAAGGCTACAGACAGCTTACCGGCGGTATAGCGGGTAATGTGTCAGGCGGCGCAGGAATGTGGATTGTGCCGTACTTTATTGATGAAAGAGAAGAAGTATTCCCGGCGGGAACGACTGGCAGTATGGATTTTACGGGATGGGAGGTGGATAGAAATGACGGATAAAAAGCTATCACGTTCCATGGAAATCTTGGAAGTTGTTATTCAGATGATTACATTTTACAGTGCATTTATGGCAGTTTATTTCGGTGCATTGCAAAAGCCGGTTTCACAGTTGTGGAAGTCCCTGATTATTTTTGCGTTTGTGGCGGCGGCATATTACAGCCGCAGAAAAATCAAACTGTTTAAGCCGTTTATCGTGCTTCATATTGCGATTATTGTAGCGGCATTTTTTATGGGAACAACCGATGCGGAGCGGTTTTCATACTTTTTAATTGCGGCACTGATTGCGGGGTATTCGATTCGTTTAAAAACAATTACACTGCAAAAGAATGATTTGAGCAATACGCCGTTATCCGATGATGCCGACGGACTGGATTTGGCGGAACAGCTTGAAATCAAAAAAAATCTGGTGGCAAGCGAACAGATTCCGCTGCCGTTTTGTGCATTTATGATATTAGGATACATGATTGGACACCTTGTGGAGAGTAATCTTGTCATGAACAGCGAAGTTGTGCTTTTTGTGTTGTTTGTTCTGCTGGAGGTTGTCTATCGGGATTTAAAGAAATTAAACACAGTATTTCTTACTAACAAAGATAAGACCCATTTTCCGGTACAGCAGTTAAAGCAGGTCAACATCCGGATTATTTTCACAACAGTATTTTTAATGCTGATTGCAATGCTGTTGTTCTATAACGGCGAGTACGGCAATATATTTCAAGTGATAGGTGCCGGCGGCATGGCGGCGCTGAAAGGACTGTTAAAAGTTATTCTTGCAATATGGGGCAGTGGAGGTGGAGATTCGACCGTTGCGGAAGAACAGACAACGCAGGCTGAAACTGATGCGGATTTGAGTGATGTAGAGGAAATTTATGAACCTTCTGCGGCGGCATCGGCTGTTTTGGAAGCACTTGCGGTTATTTTAATCATTGCGGCAGCTGCCGGTATCTGTTATCTGATTTACCGCTATGTAAAGAACTTTAATAAAAAGAGAAAACCACAGGGTTATATTGAAGAAATTACAACGCTTGAAAAAGAAACCGTGCGTGTCAGAAAGCAGAAAACAGAAACAGATACCATAAAGACGGCACCGGAAACGGAAAGCCTGCGAAAAGCGTATAAGCGGCAGGTGCTAAAAAAGGCAAAAGAACACCGGCCGGACGGTACACAGACTCCGTGTGAGATTACATCAGAGTATATTACAAAGGACGATGGATACGGTGCGCAGATTACGCAGTTATATGAAAAGGCACGGTATGCGAAAGAGCCGGTTTCCAAAGAGGAAACAAAGCATTTTAAAGAAATGTTAAAACAAGACTTGACATCTTAAAGTCAATCATGTATGATGATTACCATAATAAGTAAATGCAATGAAGAGGAATATTAGATGTCTACCGGAGTCAGAGAGTTGTCGGTTGGTGTGAGATAACGGAAGGGAGGCATTGAACTCGCCTTGGAGCTGCTATCTGAAAAAAGCATGACATATAAGATTGTTTTGAGTAGGCGTAGCCGGGAGCCAGCCGTTATAGTGGACAGAATATAAGGTTTTTGCCCGTATTCAGTGAGTGCACGAGAATTTTCGTGAAATAAGAGTGGTAACGCGTGAGATTAGGGTCTTTCGTCTCTTAGCATAGGTTTGATATGCTGGGACGGAAGACTTTTTGTTTTACTTATTATAATCAGATGCAGGGGCAATATCTTTTGGGTTTTTGCTTCTGGCATCATAATAATATTATTGGAGGAATGAAGAATGTTTGATTACAGACAGTATCAGAGAGGTTATTTTATGCCGCCGGTTTCCTGCATGGACTGGACAAAGAAGGAGTATGTTGATAAAGCACCGGTCTGGTGTTCCGTGGATTTAAGAGACGGCAATCAGGCGCTTGTTGAGCCGATGAGCCTGGAACAGAAGCTTGAATTTTTCAAACTTCTTGTAGCGGTCGGATTTAAGGAAATTGAAGTAGGTTTCCCGGCAGCTTCAGAAACAGAATATGAATTTTTAAGAACATTAATCGAAAAGGATATGATTCCGTCCGATGTAACAATTCAGGTATTAACACAGGCAAGAGAACATATCATCAAGAAGACTTTTGAAGCGGTAAAGGGTGCACCGAGAGCCGTTGTACATGTATACAATTCAACTTCACTGGCACAGAGAGAACAGGTATTTAGAAAGTCTAAGGAAGAAATCAAGCAGATTGCCGTTGATGGTGCAAAGCTGTTAAAGGAATTGGCTGAAAAAGAAGAGGGCAACTTCGCGTTTGAATACAGCCCGGAAAGCTTTACGGGAACAGAACCGGAATATGCGTTGGAAGTATGTAATGCCGTATTAGACGTCTGGGAACCGACCGCTGATAACAAGGCGATTATCAATCTCCCGGCAACCGTAGAAATGTCTATGCCGCACGTATTTGCAAGTCAGGTTGAATATATGAGCAAAAACTTACATTTCCGTGACAATGTAGTGCTTTCACTTCACCCACACAACGACAGAGGAACAGGTGTTGCCGATGCGGAACTCGGGCTGCTTGCAGGCGCAGACAGAATCGAAGGAACATTATTCGGCAACGGCGAGCGTACCGGTAATGTCGATATTATCACACTGGCAATGAATATGTATGCGCAGGGTGTCAATCCTGAATTAGACTTATCCAATATGCCAAAGCTTGCTGAAACCTTTGAAAGACTGACAAAAATGAAGATTCATGAAAGACATCCGTACTGCGGAAAGCTTGTATTTGCAGCATTTTCCGGTTCCCATCAGGATGCGATTTCAAAGGGTATGCATTATCGTGTGGAAAAAGACCCTGCACACTGGACAGTACCATATCTGCCGATTAATCCGGAAGATGTTGGACGTACTTATGATTCCGATGTTATCCGTATTAACAGTCAGTCCGGCAAGGGCGGCGTCGCATATGTCTTAGAGCATAACTACGGCATGATTATTCCGAAAAAAATGCGTGAAGATTTGGGATATGCAGTCAAGGATATTTCCGATGTACAGCATAAGGAAATTGCGCCGGACGAAGTGCTTGAAATCTTTGAAAAGCGTTATAAGAAATTTACACCGGTATTTAAGATTACGGAAGTTCATTTCAAACAGGTGGACGGTATCCAGACCGTTGTAACGATTGAGCAGGACGGTAAAAAGGTTGAAATCGAAGCCAGCGGCAACGGTCGTTTAGATGCAGTCAGCAATGCTCTTGCAAAGCATTTCAACAAGTCTTGTGAAATCATGTGCTATGAAGAACATGCTTTAAAAGATGGTTCAGATTCCAGCGCCATTGCTTATGTCGGCATTGAACACGGCGCAAAGGGCAGCTTCGGTATCGGTATCGACCACGATATTATCCGTGCTTCCATTGATGCACTTGAATCAGCAATGAACAGAAGCCTGATTGAAGAATAAATTATAAAATGCAGGGCCGCCACACCGGGCCGATTGCCTTAAAACAGGCGGGACCGATGTGGCGGCTTTTGTTTTTGAACAAAAACCAACAGTTATGATTGCAGATGAGAAATCGCCTGAGCGAATTTCTCATCGCAGCTTCGCGACTAAGTCGCTCAGGAATGGAGATTAGTATGAATAAGATTATATTGGCATCGGGGTCGCCGAGAAGACGGGAACTGCTTGAACAGATAGGTATTCCGTTTGAGGTCGTTACAAGTAATGCGGCGGAAGTTACTTCGGCGGTACAGCCTGATGAGATTGTGAAAGAATTGTCAAAAATAAAAGCAGAAGCCGTGAAACAGCTCTGTAAGGAAAAAGGAGAAACGTATCAGGACGCGGTGATTCTTGGTGCAGATACGATTGTGTATCACAACGGGAAAGTCCTTGGCAAGCCAAAATCCGAGGAAGATGCATATTCGATGATTGAAAGTCTTGCAGGGAAAGAGCATTTTGTATATACTGGAGTTACAATACTGACACCGAAGAAGCAGATTTGTTTTGCCGAGGCGGTAAAGGTATCAGTATATGAGATGTCCGCGGAAGAAATTAAACGCTACATTGCGACCGGTGAACCGATGGATAAAGCGGGGGCATACGGTATTCAGGGCAGATTTGCCGCATTTGTCAAAGAAATCACCGGCGATTACAATGCAGTTGTGGGACTTCCGGTGGCGAGAGTTTATCAGGAATTAAAAAATGCAGGCGTGCTATGACGGCAGATGAGAAACCGCTTGCGCGGATTTCTCATCGCCTCTTTACAACAAGTTACTTAGAAATGAGGATTGAAATGATAAAACTGGTGGCAAGTGACCTTGATGGTACACTTTTGTTAAACGGTGCGCAAAGTGTAGAGGATTCCATGTTTGAAACGATTGGAAAGCTTTTGGACAGAGGAATTTTATTTGCGCCGGCAAGCGGAAGACAGATGACAAGTTTAAAACGGCTGTTCGCACCGGTGGCGGAAGAACTGGTATATATCAGTGAGAACGGTGCATTGGTTTCCTATAAAGGAAAGACGATTGCAAAGACACCGATGAAGCGGGAACTGGCACTGGAAATTATTGAAGATGTGCTTGCGCAGGATTACTGTGAAGTGCTGGTATCCGGCGAAAAGACGGCATATATTAAGCCGAAGACCAAAGAGTATCACGACAGAATGACAAAGGTGGTAAATTACCATACTACACTGGTGTCGGATTTTTCGGAGATTCAGGAAGACATTTTAAAGGTTGCAGTCTGTGATTTGTCGGGCATTGAACATTCAAAGGAGCATTTTTTCAAGCGCTGGGGAAATGAAGCAGCGGCAGTTGTATCCGGTTCGCTGTATCTGGATTTTATGGATTTAAAGGTCAGCAAAGGCAATGCCATGAAACAGATTCAGCAGTCAATGAATATTTTACCGGAAGAATGTATGGCATTTGGCGATAATTATAATGATATACCGATGTTAGACAGTGTGGGACATGCCTATGTCATGGAAAAGGCAGTCGATGATATAAAAAAGCACAGTCAGTTTATTACGGCAAATGTTGAGCATACTTTAAAAGATGTATTTCATTTATAGAAGAATTTAAAATCAACACGACAAATATTTTAAAAGGAAACAGGTGAAAAAATTATGGAGCAGTATTTAGAAGAATGTGCAGAAGTATTTTTAAAAGAGCAGGGAAAGCTATTTGATGAACCGGTAGCGGAAACGATAGAAGAAGCAAAAGCATTTCTGGAAGACTGCTTTGCACAGGTATTTGAAAATATTTCAGAGGTGCGGGCATATTTAGACGAAGAAGGCATGGACGTATCAGGTGTATCCGATGAAGAACTGGCAGACGAGCTGGAGGTATTTGCCATTTCAGACGGCAGATATTTTGTAGTTGAAGCGTAAACGGTAAAAGCATAAGACAGGACAGAAAGGATACAGCGAAAAATGCGTATAACAGTAATCTGTGTTGGCAAAATTAAAGAAAAATTTTATACAGATGCGCTGGCGGAGTACCGGAAGCGGCTGTCAAAGTACTGCAAATTAGAGATTGTAGAACTGGCAGACGAAAAGACGAAGGAAAATGCTAGTGCGCATGAAATAGAACTGGTCAAGGCAAAAGAAGGTGAGCGGATTCTTTCTGCAATCAAAGAGGATATGTATGTCATTGCACTTGCAATTGAAGGGAAGATGCTGGATTCTGTTGAACTTTCTGAAAAAATAGAAAAGCTTGGACTTTCGGGCAGCAGCCATGTGGCATTTGTCATTGGCGGTTCGCTCGGACTGGATTCACGTGTTTTAAACCGTGCGGATATGAAACTGAGTTTTTCTAAGATGACATTTCCGCATCAGCTGATGCGGGTGATTCTTTTAGAACAGATTTATCGTGCGTACCGGATTATGACGGGAGCGCCGTATCATAAATAAAGAGCAGATGAAAGACAGATATTCTTAAAGATGAAATTCTTTGGGAATATCTTTTTTTTCAAAAATACTTGACTTAAAGTTAAGTTTAACTTGTATGATAAGGTTGTAAAGGTTTGAGAGGAACTGTCGGAACTTAAAAAAGTAGTTTAGCTGCGTTTGGCACGGGTGTTTGCGCCGCAGGCATCACAAATATCCTTTATTGCAGAATAAAAATCAGTTCCGTCCGCAATTTCTCCGGTATTGGAATGCCTGTGGAATGGAGGTTCATATGAAGATAACAAACAAAGAAGAATTTGAAAAACAGAATGTATTTGGTACAGGAAATGCGAATACGGCATATGCACAGTATTTTACCGGCGAATCCTTTTTAAATCCGCTGACAAAGCCGGATACCGTCTGATTGATACAGCACAGGCGTATGGTAATGAGAGAGGTGTTGGTGAAGGAATTCGCACCGATGGCGTGCAAAGAGAGGAACTTTTGGTAGCATCAAAAGTAGCTGCAGGGCACAAAACTTATGAAGACAAATGCAGAGGTTTTCCTGTTTATGATGGAAAGATATAATGTGAATAATAGGTTGTATTTATCCTAAAATTTGTATATACTATAGTAAATAAATCACGGAGGTGATCATATGACTATAGATACAAAAACAATGGTGTCTATTTCAGACGCTAACCAGAATTTTTCTAAAGTAGCAAGATTAGTGGACGAATGCGGTTCAGCAGTGATTTTGAAGAATAATGTACCAAGATATCTTATTATAGACTTTAGTAAAGCAGATAAGGATTTTACTGCATCTGATGAAGATGTGTTAAGTATTTCAAAGCAGCTTATGGAGCAGAATAAGGAAGCATATGAGGTACTGGCTAAATGAAAAAACTGAGCAAAAAGCAGATTCTTATGCTTCACACTCAATTGATTTAGCAGACTGGTGGAAGCGAAGGAGTCAGAGATTACAATTTACGGGACTCAGCTTTAGAAACTCCTTTTCAGTCTTTTGGAGGGGATGAATTGTATCCTACGATACAAGCGAAAGCCGCAAGATTAGGATATGGGTTGATTAAAAACCATTGTATGATAGATGGGAATAAAAGGATTGGAACGCATGCAATGTTGGTTTTTCTTGCTTTGAACGGGATAGAACTTAAGTATATGCAAAAAGAATTATACGAAACTATTCTTGATGTTGCAGCTGGGAAAATAGAATATGAAGACCTATTGCAATGGGTTCTTGACCATCAAAACTAAATAGTGTAACTGGCAAAAGACCGCTCAGAGATAATCTGTTCGGTCTTTTGTTTTGAACAAATTGAGATGGGATTTATAATTGAAACAATTACGCCGATATATATATTGTATATGAATAGGTAAACGGATTTACAATAAGATATGTGATTTTAAAATTAATTGATGTGAAAAAATTTGACAGTGCTGCGGTGTGGATACGGTATCGGTGTTAGAAGTCGAGTGCAATTCTGCCCCAACTTGAGGCAGAATTGGAGCTTTAGTAAAGCAGATATGTGGTGGAAGTTATGTATCTGCTTTTTATGTTGTAATTTGTAAGAAGTACAAATTAACTTTCATGCTCGAAAATAATATAATAATAAGCACAAAAGTCAAAGAGAAAAATGAAAGGAATGTATCAGATCAAATAATCCAGATTGTAAAAGAAAATAATGGAGTTGTAACAACTGCGGATATCACAGAAAGGGGAATTCTTCGTGGAAATATAAAAACTCTTTTGAATTCGGGAAAATTAGAACGAACAGCACGAGGTGTTTATATTTTGCCGGAAATATGGGAGGATGAGTTTGTGAATTTGCAGGCTCGTTTTAGAAAAGGAATTTTTTCTAACGAGACAGCACTATTTTTATTGGATTTAACTGACAGAACGCCAAATAGGTTTGACATGACATTTCCTGAAACTTATAATCTTACGAATGTTAAAAAAGAACAAATCATTGCTTTGACTGTGAAGTAAGAGTGGCACGAAGAAGGAATATTACAAGTAAGATCTTCTGGAGAAAATAATATAAAAGTATATAATATGGAGCGAACGTTATGTGATATCTTGCGTAAACGAAGTGGAGTAGATGCTGGAATTATTGTGGAAGCGTGCAAGCGTTATGCAGAAATGCATGATATTGAGGCGCTTTGCGTATGATAAAAGAAAGCGGAGGAGAAGAAAGAAGCAAAGAAAAAGGAGTTGTCAAAGCAAATTGAAGTAAGAAAATGCTTTTTAATCCGCCATAAATTGTTGTCCCCATTCGCACATAGAGTCCAATAAAGGAATCAGTGTTTTGCCTAACTCGCTTAAGCTGTATTCTGTTTTGGGAGGAATTATAGGATATATTTTTTTGATGATTAAGTTATCACTTTCAAGCTCGCGTAACTGTTGGGCAAGCTTTCATTTCTTTAATATTGCAGACATGATTAGAAGACAAGGCAGTGAACCAATAATGGTTTACTGCCCTTTTCACAACAAAAAAAGGTCATTTCACAACATTCCAGATAGATATTGCATGAACTTATCCGATATAATAGCTATAAATATATGTAAGCAAGGAAGTGACAATATGCGAATTGCTATCTGCGATGATGAAGTATCTATGGTTCAGATACTGGAAGAAAAAATAAAAAAGCTATTGCCGGATGCGGTTATAGAGAAATATTTATTAGGTGATGAACTGATTGCAAGTGGCAGTAAGCCGGATATTCTTTTTCTGGATATTCAGATGCCGGGAATGGATGGGATGGAAACGGCAAAGGTGCTTCGTCAGGACAATGAGGATATGATACTCATTTTTGTGACAGCAGCAGAGGAGTATGTCTTTCAGGCATTTGATGTCGGAGCATTTCATTATCTGGTTAAACCGTTTTCCGACGAGAAATTGAAAGAGGTTGTGACAAAGGCAGTCCATAACATAAAAAGGAGTTCCAGACTTGAAAAAGACGAAAAGTATATCATGGTACAAACCGCGGGAAGTCATATAAAAATTTTTCTGCGTGATATTGTGTATGCCGAGGTGTATAACCGGAAAGTTATTATTCATACACGAAGTACGGATATTGAATACTATGGTAAATTACAGGAATTAAGTGATATGGCAGGAACAGATTTTTTCCGGACACACAGAGCCTATCTTGTGCATTTTAAATATGTAGAAAAATATGATGCAACTTGTGTAACTATGAAAAATGGAACTGCATTGATTGCAAAACAGAATTATCCGGAGTTTGTGAAGCAATATCTGAAGTATAACCAGAGGAAAGGAAATGAAGTCAGATGAGTTTAGTGGAAAGATGTTGGATGATCACATCGAAGTTTTCTGTTATTGCAATTTTGATTATTACAGGAATCTGTTTTGGTGTTTTTGTATATCCATATATGAAAAAGAAAAAGAGAGCTGCTCTGGTCAGTATTGTTTATATTGGAATTATGTCTGTGCTGTATCTGATACCGCAGCAGATTGGCAATTTTTCTGCATATATGCTGGGGGTTGTGGCTGCATTTCTTGTGATGTATGTACAGGACAGAAGAAACATCTATCAGAAAATATTTCTTGCAGTGACATTTTTTTCTATCCGTTGGCTTGCGGTTGCAATGGCAGGCAGACTGGATGATTTTATCACAAAAGCTCTGGTTTTTGGGAATACGATTGCAGGAAGACAATGGCTACAATATGTACTTTATGCTGGAACGAGAATTCTGGATATTGTGCTTTGTATCGTTTTCCTTGCAGTTGCAATCGGTCTGATCAATAAAGCATATGTATACAAAAATGATGAAATGAGCGTCAAAGAGCTGGTAATGCTTATCATACCTTCTCTCGTGGGAGTTACAGGGTATGGCATTCTACAATATTATCTGAATATTTATGAAAAAGATACAGGAAAGAGCCTGACAGATACCTATGGATTTTATGGAGCTTTAAGCTTTGTGCATTATTTTATCTCTATCATAGCAATTCTTGTTATGACAACGATGTTTCAAAACTGGAAGGTGGCACAGGAAGAACAGACAGGGCAGGAGCTGGTATTAAATCAGGTCAGTGACATGAAAAAGCATATCGGGGAAGTGGAAAAGCTGTATCAGGATATCCGCAGCCTGCGTCATGACATGGGGAATCATATACAGATGCTGGAACATCTTGTGGCAGAGAATCATATGGATGATGCAGCAGAATATATGGAGCATTTGAAAAAGGAGTGGAATGAAATATCTCCTGAGATAAAAACGGGGAGTCCTGTCATTGATGTGATTCTGATGGAAAAGTTAAGAGAAGCAAAGGAAAAGCAGATTCGTTTTATATCAGATTTTCATTATCCGGGGGATACGAAATTAAATGCATTTGATTTAAGCGTGATCTTAAACAATGCACTGGATAATTGCATGGAAAATGTAAGTGGAGAAAATCCTTATATCTGTATCTCTTCTTTTCGGAAAAACAGTATTTTTATGATAACTATAAAGAACAGATATGAGGGAGAGTTAAATTATAAGGACAGTGATCTGCCGGAAACAACGAAATCCGGGAAGGAGCATGGAATTGGACTGCATAATATCCGAAGGGTTGCAAGAATGTATATGGGAGATATATCTTTAGAGCAGGAGAATCAGGAAGTCGTTCTAAGTATTATGTTACAGGTAGAATAAGGACAAAAAGCACTAAGTAATCTGTGAAACATCAGAATATTTAGTGTTTTTTATTTGCTTCACAACAAAAAAAGGGCGGTTCACAACATCGCTGTTTATTGTAAAGAAAGATATGCCGAAAGAATCAGTAAAGAGAAATCATGTTGTACAGATTTTTAAGGAAACGGATTTCAGAATTTAAGCTCAAGGAGGACAATACGATGAGAATCAATGGATTTAGTGGGACAAATACGCAGACAGGAACAATGGGAATGACACAGGGGAATGATTCTGTAAGTAAAAATATTCAGAATCAGATTGCAAATGCACAGCAGAAGCTACAGGATTTATCATCGAATGAAGAAATGTCATTAGAGGATAAGATGAAAAAGCGTCAGGAGATACAGCAGGAGATTAACAATCTAAATCAGCAGTTAAGACAGCACCAGATCGAGCAGAGAAAGGAACAGCAGAGTAAAAATTCGTCATCTATGGATAATATGGTGGCTGGAACAAGTAACACTTCTAAAAAGAAAGACACCGGATTGTCACAGGCAAGTATGCAGGCGATGATCTGTGCAGATTCTTCCATGAAACAGGCAAAGGTGCAGGGAAGTATGGCAACACAGATACAGGGACGTGCCAGTGTGCTTGAATCTGAAATCAAACAGGATGCCGGAAAAGGAAATACTGAGAAGAAGGAAGAAGAACTGGCAGAGCTGCAGGCAAAGGCACAGTCTGCGACAGCAGCACAGATGTCTACACTTGCAGATGCAAATAAATCAGTAGAAGAAGCTGCAAAAGCGGAGAACAGCAATACAGAAGACACTGCAACAAAGAACAATACTGATAAATCCGAGAAAACACAGGAATCTGCGGGGGCTGCGGCAGAGGAGACAGACAGCGTAAAGAATACGGATATCAAAGGGGAAACACAGACGACAGTAGAAACACCGACTCTGGAAAATGCACAGAATGCAACACAACAGGCAGTGTATACACCGATTGATATTCGTTTATAGTTGGTAAAGGAGAATGGTATTATGTCAGAGATTAAGAGTTTTAGTGATTACACAAGTAAATATAACAGCAATGTAGATTATTCCGCATTATTTGGAGGAACTTCCGACAGTTCATCCGTAGGAAACACCAATATGTTTTCTGATTATGCTGCAATTAAAAACGGAAGCTATGGAAAACTTATGAAAGCATATTATGCAAAGCAGGATGCAGAAAAATTATCGAGTAAAGGCGATACTTCACAGAAGCTTACACTGATGAAAACAAGTGCGGATTCCCTGAAAAAATCAGCAGATGCACTAAACGATGCGTCACTCTGGGGAAAAAAGAAAATAAAAAAGAAGGATGAAAAGACCGGGGAAGAAACAGAGGTAGAGGATTATGACTGGGATGCAATTACCAAAAAAGTGAAATCTTTTATTGATGATTATAATGACGTTGTTAAGGAGGCAGGAGAATCCAATACAAAAGATGTTCTTAGAAATGCTTCATGGATGACAGGCATGACAGACAAAACCAGTCATTTACTTTCTAAAATAGGTATTACCATAGGAAATGGGAATAAGCTGGAGCTGGATGAAGATGAATTGAAGAAAGCAGATATCAGTTCATTGAAAACGGTTTTTACAGGTTACAATTCCTTTGCAGGCAAAACAGCCCAGAAAGCAACTGGTATATCAAATGCTGCGAATCGGGCAAGTGCAACGTATACAAACAATGGTACATATTCGAAAACAAATTCTTCTCTAACGTCAAGTAAGATAGATAAGGAAGTATAGTATGTTAAGCCTAAATGACAAGAAGAAAAATCTTTTGTATTAATTTGTCGGGAAGGAGGAACCAGATGAGTTTTACAGTCAATTTATCCGGTGGAGGTTTACTGATAAATAGATTTAATAGTTCTAATATGTTGAAAAGTACACAGGAAAAATTGCAGCGACAGCAGGAACGGGATAATAAGGTGGCTTTTTTTGAAGCACAAAAAGAAAATTTGAAAAACCGAAAGGCTGACAGTTTGGAAGAAATCTCTGAAAAGCTGGAAATGTTTCATAATTATGAGGATGAAATTGCGGCAGCAAATCAGGAGTATAATAATTCACAGATGTTTCATGTCATGGACGAGGCAGAAGAACATGGCGAAAAGATTGCGGAAGCTGCTGAGAGGAATAAGCCTAAAACAGAAGAAGAACGAAAGGAAGAAATGGTGGATGAAGCTCTTGGAACAGAGGAAAACAAGGGCATGATGTCTGAAATTATGGACGAACTTTCGGAGACAACCGAAGAAATGACAGAGCAGATGACGGAAAAAACTGTGGAGAATATGGAAGAACTTCCAGACGAGGTTTTGCAGGAGCAGCTTGCTACAGATAGTTTAGAGGCAGCAGAAATGGTACAAACAGACACAATTAAAAGGTATGTGCCGATTGATATTAGAGTCTAATGGTATTTATCTGGGAAGGAAACAGCTATGAAGATTTACAATAATACAAATATTACATATTCTGCAATCGAACATAACAGCAGGGAAAATACAAAGCAAAATGTTCCGGCAGATTTAGAAAAGAAAATGACACAGTATACAGATACACTTTCCATTTCCAAAACAGGGCAGGAGAGCTTTCGACATTTATCTTCTGTCAGTTCTATGGATTATCAGAACCGTTTTGAGAAGGAAGTGACGGATATATTTGTCAAAGAAGATACAGAGAGTGTAAAAACTGATTCCTTTGAACATCATGTAAACAGAATGGCAGAAGCATATAACAAAATGAAAAACAGCATTGAAGAAAAATATGCGGAACAAGATTATGAGCCGGAGTATTATGTGACAGAATCGGGCAAAATTGAGGAATTAACCAAAGAAAAAGAACTGGATATGCTGAATC